>Ga0265797_10002793_pt1 | contig 28830 bp, 32 predicted proteins | sample P2T30metagenome_FD_192433 | JGI IMG/M metagenome (GOLD analysis project Ga0265797, IMG submission 192433) | Plant litter microbial communities from East Loma Ridge, Irvine, California - P2 T30 | ecosystem: Environmental > Terrestrial > Plant litter > Unclassified | place: USA: California...
CCCCCCCCCCCCCCCCCATACTGCTCGACGATAAGGCTGAGAATTTAATTTTTTGGGGGACGATGTAGTGCTGATACTCTCTCGGAGGACACATGGATTAGGTCAGGTTTGAGTGACGCTGGTAGCACTCTGCCCCAAATGATGTGTCCAACGAGAGGTACCTACAGTAGCATTCCCCGTTGCGACTGAATCAGACTTGCCAAAGCGTCGAGCAAGGTGACATCGGCATCTAAGATACACCGCAGTACATCGCAATACCCTCCAGAACTCTCAGTACGTCGAAAGATAAGCTCTCGCGCATTAGATAGGCAATTGCTACGACAGGCACACTCAAGAGTCACATGGTACTATTGATTGTTAGTGTAAGCCACGTTCATGCAGACATCATTCTTCACAATCAGGCGCTACATTGTTTTGCCCCGTCGTCACGCTTGCACTCTTGGGTCGCTATCAACTGTTTAGGCAGGTGTCGAAGTATATACTAACCTCGGGCCTTGGTATGCATGTGCCAAGAATCTAGGCGCGCTCGCACATCATCTAACGTGTCTTCTCGAACACTCCTCGCTTGCAAATCACACTGCAGACGACAGCATCGATTAGATGCCATTGCGATTAGTGCCATCACTGATATGCATTGCAGTATGCATCCATGAGTGTCTAGATGTTGACACCATCGTTGATCGTTGATCGAGCGACATTCCAGCAGGCTATGGTCCAAAGCCGCGAATTATCACAAATCATCACCAAGTACTCCACACGACTAGACAATGCGACACCGACTGAGATCTGCAAGGAACGCGGAATATGCGCTCCTACAGAGTATGGGAGGAACGAGTGGATGCCTTTCCTTGATGCGCTAACGAACGAACATGCACAGTTCGGCGTCTGTCTATCACCAATGACTTGCAGCTGCAGGGACGCGATCTTAACCTTGACCAGTCACATCGTTCACGGAGGATTCTTTCAAGCACGCAACGGCTCGTGGACTCCTGCCGCTGTGACAGAGTAGGTTAGTGAGCCTTCCCGAAAGTGAGTCTCGTGGTAGTGTTATGCAGCTACTCCTGATGCCATGCCGGATGTCATTTGGGCCTATACACCTGATCCAATCGAAGTCCGCGCTATAGGCCTGGCTGCCTGGCTCCACTGGATTAGGCAGCTCGGCGTTGATAGCGACGCCGGCGAACAAAGACATTTCCGCCTCCAATCAAGAAGGCATACTGAGATAACGCCGGCCGAAGGCCCTGATGGAGAATCTAATGAAGCATGATATAGACGTACCCTCAAGATTACGCTCGAAGAGGAAGCTGACGAGATAACGTTCGATGAACACCTGATCCAAGACCACAAGTCGCAATGCTACAGTCTCGTATGTGGGTGACAATGGTACAGATGGCGCAAGAGTGTATAAAGGGGCCATGTTCGCACGATGATGGTTCGAAACAGCATCTCAAGAGGCATCATCGCATCTACTATCTTCACTCGTTCCATACAGTCAATCGTTAGAAAGGGATCTTTCCCTGACATCCGTCAAGATGCGTGGCATTCTTCTAGCCGCCGGCTTCCTCTCTTCTGCGGCGTATGTCCGTGGCCACCCAGCTCCTGAAGCACGAGTCGGATCCGGTCTCCATCGCCGCAATATTGTTGATCTCAACGCCTTCCGTCTCCCGGCTTTGAGCGAGTACATCAACGCCACGATCACCGAGTCCAGCATCGACAGCTCATCGTTCAACAAGCGGGCTGACTATGTTGACACCGCCTCTGAGCTGGTGAAGGAAAAATATCCCGGGTCTTCCTTCAGGGTCGTCCAAGATCACTATGTTGGAGCAAACGGCATCGCTCACGTCGTATGGATCCCAGTCTCCATACCAACGAGATGAAACATTTGCTGATCTTTTTCTTTTTCGATTAGCACTTCAAACAAACCGCCAACGGGCTCGATATTGATAACAGTGACGCCAATGTCAACGTTGACAAGGATGGCAGCATCTTCTCCTTCGGTGGTTCATTCTACGAAGGCGAGATCCCTGCCCCGTCTGAGCTCCGCAAGCGTGATGTGATCGAGCCAGTCGAGGCACTCAAGGTCGCTGCGGACACCCTCCAGCTTCCTGTCGAGGCAGATGAGGCGACTGCTGAAGTTGCAGAGGGCGATGACTCTTACATCCTCAGGGGAACTTCTGGAGCTGAGAAGGACCCTAAGGCGCAGCTGATGTACATCCAGCAAGACGGAGAGCTCAAACTCGTCTTCAGGGTCGAAACCGATATCATGAGCAACTGGCTTTTGTCATACGTGGATGCCACCACCAAGGACGTTCACGCTGTGGTCGATTGGTCGGCCGATGCATCGTACTCGGTTTAGTATGTTCTTCTGGCGATTGTACCCGATTTGTCCAATCACGCTGACTGATTCACAGCCCCTTCGGAATCAACGATCCAGCCGACGGCAGCAGATCGACCATCACCAACCCTCAAGACACCAACGCTTCTCCGTATGGGTGGCACAGCGATGGAACCACTAGCTACACCGTTACTAGGGGAAACAACGCCATTGCCCAGACAAACCCGTCTGGAGGAAGTACCTACCTCAACAACTACAGGCCCAGTGGTGGCAGCTCCAACGCTTACATTTTCCCTTACACGACTTCCCTGAGCCCACCGTCGACATACGTGGATGCTTCGGTAACTCAGCTCTTCTACGTCTCCAACATGTACCATGATCTCCTCCACACGCTCGGTTTCAATGGAGCTGCCGGCAACTTCGAGACAAGGAGCAGTGGTGGTCGTGGCAATGACGAGGTGATCCTCAACACTCAAGATGGTGAGTTGTCCCCAGACGCCGTTCTTCCGTCAATTCTTGACATTTTCCGGACTTTTTGGAATTTTTGGCATCTTTACTAATACTAATCTCAGGCTCGGGCACCAATAACGCGAATTTCGCAAGTAGGTCACTGTCCTACTCTCTGATACCTCAGACTGCTTCTCCAAGGGGTTTTCTAACAAGAAATTAGCTCCTCCGGATGGCCAGAAGCCTCGCATGCGGATGTACATCTGGACGCGTTCTACGCCTCAACGTGACTCCTCATTCGACGCTGGTGTTATTATTCACGAGTACACTCACGGGTAATACTTCTTCTTCAATCCTGAACGATCATTTGATCTTACTGACACATCTCACAGTCTCTCAACCCGCTTGACCGGCGGGCCTCTGAACAGCAACTGTCTTACTGCTCTGGAGTCTGGCGGTATGGGAGAGGGCTGGGGTGACTTCATGGCCACTGCCATTCGCCTGAAGGCAGCTGACACCCGCGCAAAGAGGTGAGCAGATGAAGCTGCCATATCCTGCCCGAAAACACACTTTCTTACAGTTTTTCAACAGCTACGCCATGGGTGACTGGATCAACAACTCCCCGGCTGGTATCCGTGTAAGTACCCTACGAACATAAGAGCAAAGGTCCCCTACTAACGGATCTTAGGCCTACCCATACTCTACAAGCCTCTCAACCAACCCTCAAACCTACACTAGTGCCAATGGGATGACTTCTGTTCACGCAATCGGCACGATATGGGCAAACATGTTATACGAAGGTACGGCATCTCCTGCTACGAATACACCCTCTTCAGTGCCCTCCTCAGCCCCTGTCCATCCCCAAAAAGGGGGGGAAAACTACTTTTTATTTCCTTCTCATTCTCTTATGGATTGACCAACATCACTGACACTCGCCTTTTACTTCTAGTCATGTGGAACTTGATCGACAAGCTAGGTAAGAACAACGGAATCAAACCGACTCTTAGAAATGGTGTGGCGACCGACGGGAAATTCCTGGCGATGCAGCTCGTCATGGAGGGCATGGCACTGTAAGTGACGAGACCGGCACCACATTACCTGGATCAGAAGACTAACAATACTCCCACCAGTCAACCCTGCAACCCCAATTTCGTCCAAGCCCGTGACGCCATCCTCGACGCCGACCGCGCTCTCACCGGTGGCTCCAACGCTTGCGAGATCTGGTCTGGCTTCGCCAAGCGTGGTCTTGGTTCCGGTGCCGTCTACAGCTCCAGCAGGAGAACTGCCAGCTCTACCATCCCTAGCGGTGTCTGCTAGATCATTGGAAGTTGAGAGTATGTGGGACGTAGCCGATTCGGTTGCGGTGTTGGGCGAGAGCGCGAGTGACGATTGACAGCATTTACGACAGCATGGCTTTTTCCTTTTTACTTTCTAACGATCGTTTCGTTATGGATCGACGACGAATCTGGAGTTCGCATTTCGGTGATTGGTTATGACACTCAAACAAAAAGCTCACATTCGATTCTATTAGATGGAAATCCGTTTGTTGTTCGAGTGCCTTGTTCATTACGTGAATGAGTTGGGGCCAAGCTCTCTCAAATCCGTTATTAGGCTTCCGCTCATCTTCGGCGTCCACTCTCTCTTTGAGTGCTTTAGTCATCGCGCTGTTGAGAGCGTTGTTGCATTCACTTGCAGTATCTTGATACCATGCTCAAAACAAAGTCACTGGTACTGTCACCTATCGTTCAGACTCTTGCTAGAGATACTGTCATTGAGTCACTCGCTGTCAATCTAGCAACGAGATAGCGATAGGTACTAGTATATGCATACAAGGTGACGAGCAAGGCATAGAGAAGCCTACACTAGAGCTGCTTGAGGTTCCCCGTTGGAACATCACAATTGTGATCGCAACAGACACGCAGATACGACCACTATTAGAGTAGGTCTTCATCTACCGATTTACACGGCAGTGAAGCTGTCCACGGAACAGGCCAGTGGGATTCCTGCCCGTCGCTGCCGTCTCGACACAACGTTATCTACGACTAAGCGGATTGGCGATCTAGTATTCTCAGCAGCCTCGCCCAAAGCATAGCCCTCAGTATCATACACGTCCTCGTCTTCATCCTGCTCCAGGAACAAACTTCCGCTCGCCTCTTCCACTGGCTCCACCATACTAGCAACATCCTTGGCCTCAGTCATTCTTCTCTTGACGGATGTCTCGTCGAAACCGAAGGCCCGGCGGGCTCGTTTGGTCGGGAGTCGACCGGTCGTCAGTGGTGTCAGCATCTGGAGGAGGTGTCGCCTTCGCGGATCAGCCATTATTCTTTTCCGAGCCTCGGGTAGGTCTTCATTAGCTCACTTGCTGTATTTCGATGGTATAGTGGCTCCATGCTTCAACAAGGCTACTAAGACTATCACGTAACGCTCGGGTCCTTACAAAATATGCTGTCATTTCGTCACTCGTTGGCAATGTAGCAAAATTGGCGATGGGTGCTAGTATACATCCTCTGTTCCATCGAGAAATCATCGCCACTAACTCATCCTTGCTTTTAGATACGTGTTCGTTGAACTGTTGGTCAACTCTTCGAACAGAGTTGTGCTCATGTGCTTAACAACACCCCCAAATCCTCGTGAGCTGCACCGAGGAAGCTTCAACACATTTATTCTCCGACTACAATTTCGACTTGGGCTGTCCCTTCCACTCCAACTCCTTGAGGCGTTTGCGCTGTGTCTTGCCCGAGATGGTCTTATACTGGCCCAAGAAAGCAGCGTCAACGAACTGGATCTTGCGCGGATACTTGTACGGCGCAGCGTTGTTTTTGCAGAAATCCTGCAGCTCTTTTGCCAGAGCATCCTGCGGTTTTCCAACACTTTCCTGCGTCAATACGATAAAAGCTTTCACGACCTCGCCTCTGGATTCCTCGGGCGAAGATACGACCGCACTCTCGACGACAGCCGGGTGTTGCTTCAATGTTGATTCGACCTCGAAGGGCCCGATGCGGTAGCCGCTGGAGTTGATCACGTCGTCCGATCGCCCGACGAACCAGAAGTACCCATCTTTGTCGCGGGATGCGCGGTCGCCTGTGAGGTACCATTTCCATTTCCCTCCTCCATCAGAAACATCGATCAGCCTACGATCCAGTTCGCCGTTCTCGCCTAGGTAGCCGTCGAAGACGCCGAAGAACCCGTCTCCACTAGCAGAAACATCTACTTTCAACGCGATGTCGCCCTCGAAGCCTTCGGGACTCTCGTTCCCGTTCTCGTCGACGACACACAGGGGCACGCCCGGCGATGGTCGGCCCATAGAACCGGGTCTGATCTCCCAGCCTTCGAAATTGCCGCAGATGAGGACTGTTTCTGTCTGGCCGTAGCCGTCGCAAATCTCGAGTCCGCTGCTTTCTTTGAACAAACGAATGACTTCTGGATTCAGCGGCTCGCCAGCTCCAGCACAATGCACGAGCGATTTCGGCTTACGGGTTTCCAGCACGACTCGCATCTCTCCCAGAACCAGCTGGCGGTAGGCGGTAGGCGGAGCGCAGAATGTCGTGATGGGGTAAGAGTGCAGGATGTCCAGCGTCTGAGACGCAAGGAAAGCCTCGCGGTCGTCGTGCACGAAGAGACCTGCGCCGCAGTTCCAGGCGCCGAAGAATGACCATGCTGCTTTCGCCCAGCCTTGCTCTGATAGGTTCCAGTACAGCTGCCCGGGTTTCAGGCGCAGCCAGTGTTTTCCTGTGATGGTGTGGGCTAGCGGGTACGAAATGTGGTTGTGCTGCACCATTTTGGGATTGCCTGTTGTGCCGCTTGTGAAGTATATTAAAGCTGCTTTGGAGACTTCTGGTTTGGCGCCGCTATAAGTGGCGTCTTGAGGGATGGAACTCAGGGCTGTGCTGAAGTGAATGACATCTTTGGGCGAGCGGTCGCCGACTTGGATAATGTGCTTGAGCGATGGGCAGTTTTTGCGGACTCGCAGGACTTTCTGCACGCTGACGGAGTCGCCCACGAAGACTGAAGCTCCGGATCGATGGATCCGGTATTCAATGTCTTTGTCGACTAGCAGGGTTGTTGCTGGGCACAATATGATTCCACTTCGAAAGGCTGCGGTGGCGATTTCCCACCATTCTGGGACTCTGGGTAGGACGACGAGCATCTTCTCGCCGGCTTGTACTCTTAGCTTGTCTGCCAAAAAGACGGCAATTCGATGCGACTGTCGGGCAAAGTGCTTGAAATCGAGCTTTTTCTCTGTCTTGCGATCTTGCGAGACCCAATGCATTGCGGGTCCTGGAGGGGAGTTTTGGGCCCAGTAGTCGACGACATCATTGGCGAAGTTGAAGCTCGATGGTCGAGTTAGTGTTTTGTCGTAGTAGTGTGCCATGGCTGTCGAGGTCAGGCTGTAGTATGTATTGCCCTTTGTGTGACTGACAGATCAATTCCCTTCGATGATGGAAGTCGAGATGAGAGGAAGGTAGTCCAAAGCTCGACGAAGATAAATGCTTCTCGTTTTGTGATAAGCCGAACGTCACAAGATCATCGAAAATACTAAACCGACGTCAGATCCGAGGATGAACAATTCTCTTTCCAATGGCAAGCAAGCTAGTCGGTCTTGGTGAACGACAATGCGATGTTATGGGTCTCTATGGAGCAAGGTGCTGTTGTACGACCCCGCAGACCGGGTAGCCGGGTTGCCGAACATGCTCCTGCCCTTAACCTTGTCTGTCGCGTGTCGAAGGCCGCAAAGAGATCATCAAACTCCTTTGCTCCGTCCTGTGATCGTCAAGAGGTACGCCTTGGCAACGGCTTCCAATATGGCGGAACATATGGGAACGGCACTTTTCAGCAAGATCACCAGGCCGAACGTAATGGTGAGGAACCATGACAACTACCAAGGCACAACCAAAGCAGATACAGACGCAGATGCGAAAAGCCGAGTCGTTGGGCTTGAGAAAACTCACAGAGGATGACAACAGTGCAAGACAAGCTGAAGGGTTTCAAGTCAAACGGACTTGTCCACCAACTCCTGAGTTGCTTGTACACTGGATGAGAGGATCATGATGATCAAGATCTTCGACAGGTCTAGCAAAGCCGCATGATTCTTTGTAGTCTACGACCGGGAGTCAAGAATTGTCAGTGTCTGTCAATACGAGCCACAGCCGAGCACGATCTCTTCCTTCTTGATAGTGTCGCAAATCTTGCGAGAATCTTCGAGAGATATTTTTGCGTCGCCTCATTTGTATTAGGGTACAGTCTGACGTGCCGGAGGGTGGCCCATAACCTCTTTGGGCTCCAGTGTATAAGTGTGAGTAGACGCATGTCTCTTTGGGTCGAGTGTTGAGATCCTCGTAATTAACACAAATGACACAAGCCTGTGATCGTGCTCGAGGAGAAGAAACACCGAAAATCTAGGATATCCCATCGTCAGAGTTGTTGTGAAAGCTCGTCGATAGCCGGCGTTGAATATTGTCAAAGATCTGATGACAAATGCGATGGTTGGTACTGTTGTAGAAAAAAACGACGTTGTTTGTCCGGTGCTTGAGAGATAGAAGAATTCAGACCATGTTCTCGAGGGTTAGGGTTGGGGTGGCATTCACATACCTTGTAAGTAAATCCGGAAGACATGGACGAGAGTAGGAGGAGTTTCTCAAGTCCAATGATGACTGTGAAGCATAGCATATATGCAAGCTACGACGTTTTGATCTCAATATCACGCAGACATTGTATTCTTACCAAGCTTTCGGTCGTCAACACTGTCCGCCTCCAAAAATCCTACAGGAGAAGAACACCTTACGACCATGATTGCTGACACGTTTCAGCGTGTGATGACCATCCCTCTATGAAACAAGACGCGCCTTCCAGACATTCCATGTCCGATCGTTTGTCGAAGTGAGACGTAACGACAAGGGTGCTCACGCATATCAAATCTCGGTAGACCAACGCGTGGCTTCCGCCGGATCCGCGGTGACTGTGGAGGAGTTGGAGACTTGGAGTGTGCGTTTGAGGGTGACGGCGGATGGGTACCGAGTGTTTGGGCGTTTGGATATCTACGACGACGTCTCGTCTTTAGTGTAAATATCTAGAGGCGCGACTGATAATACTTGAGACGATGAAACAATCGTTGCTGCGAACCGTGTATCCAGCACAAGAGTGTCAAGTGTGGGACGTTTCGGCAAGCAGCATGCCCAATAATGATGCCCAAAGCTGTGTCCCTGTAGGCACGCGTAGGAAAGAGCTTATTACTAGACCAGGTGATTGGGTAGAGGGCAAAACAGCAGGGGAACGATGAACATCAGGCAAGCATATTCCTCTCATCCCATGTCTCCTACCCGTTCCTCGATCCCCTGTTCGTATACCATCGGATGGCTATTGATTGTGGCTTTCGTTTGACAAGTCAAGTATTTATTTCCATTACCGGGAAGATGGGCTCGGGTGATGGGCGACACCCCTGTCGTTGACAAGTGCTCGAGTGCTTCGCTGGCACTGGCACACACTGGCAGCGTCACAGCGTCTGCCCACCTGGGCAAGAGGCTAACATGATCGTACTGGCCTGGCCAGACCAACACTCGTTGTTTTACCGTGCACACAGACGCGGTTATAACTTGACTGTTGGACAAGACTGGACTACTGCCTACAGTACATACTGACAGGCGGAAATAGAGACGACGAGAACAAACAGCAGGATTGCTCGTTTGTGGAAAGGACAGAGTGTGCATTGGTCTAACGAAATCATCGCTCACCGACTGCTGCCAACGCATGCACTTGCTCACCGGCGGCATAAGGTACGACATGGGCTGCTTGCATGACATGGGTCGTTGATGGTTGGCATCTCGTCATTGCAGTTGTTCTGGTGCTTGCTCGCTCGCATATACCACTCGCACTTTTCCAAGACACGAAATCGACGACACGCGACCCGCTGGCTATAGGGGGAGGAGGAATCACATTGGAATTAATAGGACGATCAGGTCAGTCTGGCACACACGGGATGATTAAACTCCAACGCCTTTGGACGGACGGGTGCGCAATCCAGCACTAGAACGGGGGCCCTTGGACCAACGACGACTCGGCAAGTGCGCCCCAGCCTCTTCTCCAGGCAAAAGCTCGAGCTCCCACGTCACGCCGGCAGACCAGCTTGACCAGCCTCCCAATATCCCATGAGATTCCTGCGCCGACGCACCGCACAGCATTGCCCTGCACTGTCCTACTGTCGCTCTCGCTCTCACTCCCTCTCCCACTCCCAATACTATGGCTGTTGTCGCTCACTCGCACTCACACTCCGCAGCACTTTCGTCTCACCATCCGCCAACTCTATCCTCCACCACCACCGCTGTCGCGCGTAGCCCACCTCGACACCTCCGTCTCCGCCGCCCGCGCATTGCGGCGCGGTGACCCATTGGCACGCGACTACCTTACAGACACCCACTATCGCTGTCGCTGCACCCATCTGTCAACTCCAATTGACTCGCGATCACCCAAATCGCCCGTGACAGCCCTCCCAGCTCGTCGCCGTGTCGCGCATACGCTTCAGCGACCTTAACGACCGAGACGTGCCCCACGACCGTCTTACGACACCCCTAATCCGGAAACGCAACGAGCAGGCCTCGGCGTACTACCGTCAGCACCTGTCTGACTTGTCACGGCCTTCATCCTCTTCCGGCAGCGTCAACACGCTCCGGCGCACGCCCCGATTCGACGATCCAAAGCAGCACTCGCACGCGCGGGCAAGCTCGGTCGATTCGCCTCCACGCGTTCTATCGCCTCATCGTCAGCAGAACAACAGAACTGCTTCGCCGACGCGTGCAAAGGCTGCACCTCATCATCGTCGAGCCGCATCAGCGCATCCAACCGACTTCGTCCCACACCCCGTCCTTCGCATATCCAACCGCACCCACTCTGCAGTCTTGTACGCGCTTGAAGAAGCTCTTCGCAAGCCTAACCCATTCACTGTTGACGTCGACGAGGAATCTGCTCAGATGTCTGATCTGGGCGGTGGGCGAGCCTCCAATGGCGGAGCAAGGACTGGTGGTCCCGTTCCTGTACCGTCTGGTACACCGACTGGATTGAAGACTCCACGCGATGTAATGCGAAACCGACAGGAGAGAGAAGCTAGGAGACAGGAGGAAGCAAAGGCAGAAGAGCAACGCAGACTGCAAATGGCGCAAGAACGAAGATACAGCGCTGAGCGGAGAGCTGCTGGCCAAGCAAGCTACAACACACCTCAACCGCAGTATGCTCCTGATGACACCACTCAACAAGGAGGTGTTCCAGGCAGCAGGAACAGTGGCAGTGGCTTTGTGGCTAGCGGAGCAGACTACGGCGTTCCGACAGGCAGAGGTGGAACGGCCGGCGGTGATTCTGGTTATGTCTCTGCCGGAGCAGGTGCTGGTGGGCCTGCCGCAAGTGGACATCATCATCGACGTGCTGCTTCAAGTAGCGTCGCACAAGACCAACCCAGACCTGCCCAAACTACCGCTGGCCCAACTCGTCGACCTGTTAGTCAATCAGCGTCAGCACCAGGCTCACGTCAAGGCTCAGGCGCACAGCAGCAAGCAGGACCCGGCGCTCAGTCAGGTGCAGCACCGGCAGTACAGCCGCCTCCACCTCTCAATGTTGGCGAAGGACAGCAAGGCTCAAAGAGCTCAAGCTTCCCACATGCGTTCGAACGATGGGAGCAACTGTCCTCGCACTGGGAAGGGCTCACATCTTACTGGCTACGGAAGTTGGAAAGTGACGCTGAAGATATACAAAGAAGCGTTCCTTCGGCCTCTGCAATGTCGCGCCAGATTACGGACTTGTCTGCGGCAGGCGCCAACTTATTCCATGCGGTAGTCGAACTGCAACGCCTCCGTGCCAGCAGTGAGCGCAAGTTCCAGCGGTGGTTCTTCGAGACTCGAACTGATACTGAAAGAAATCAAGAGGTCAAGGCGCAGCTGGAGCAGGAATTGCAAGCCGAGCGGGCTGAGCGTCAGAAGGCCGCCAAGATGAGGGTCGAGAGCGACATTGCCGCCGAGAACGCAAGGAGAGAGGTCGCAGAGATGAGACGCGAACTTATGATCTCAAAGGAGGAAGCTCGCCGCGCGTGGGAAGAGCTCGGTCGCCGCAACCAGGATTCATTGGATCTTGCTGAAAGTCTCAAGGCTGGTAGAGTCACCGTTGTGAGCGGCGTGCAGGTTGTCCCTTACTTTGGCGGTCCTAGCAGGACTGGAAGTGCTAGCCAGCACCGTCCGACGACGAGAGAGGGCATGCCGTACGGCGGTACACCTGGTGCGACGAGTGCGGGCGCTGGATTGCAGAGCCCGGGCGAAGAAGACTACTACCACGAGGAGCCTTCGCCTACAAACACGGACCCATTTACTGAGAGCAAGCGGATGCACTATGAGCCTGGTCAGCATCAGCATCAGCAACAGCAGCAGACCATGCAAAACCAGCCAATGCATCACGATCAGGAAGTGTCGTCTCTGGCTGCTGGAACTTACCAGCCATACCCAATGAGCAGTCCACACGACGGCACAACAAGTGCAGCAAGCGGTGCTTCGGCGCAGACTGCGATCCCAATGGCAGGCCAGCGATCTGGATCTGCAGGCCAACGACCTTCATCAGCCAATCAATCCAGTGTGCCACGCACTCACAACATGCCCATCGTCACATCCGATGGGCAATTCTACCAACATCAGCCACAGGAGACGTACCTGCACAGTTCTCAGCCCGACCTCTCCATCCCTGGCGTCCCTCAGAACCTGCATCAGCAGCTCAGCTACGTCACAAGCGAGGGCGACAATGAGTACTCGACCGAACAGCCCCCAGGCTACCGCCACGGACCCCACCAGTCAACCATCACCGAAGAAGAAGTAGGAGACGAGGAAGAAGACGACTACGACACTGCAGCCGACGTGCGCCGCGAAGCCGAGATCGCCGCTCGCTACCGAAACCCCATCATCGGCACCGGCGGCGGCGCCCAACTTCTTCCTGAAGCTCCTACGATCCCCGCCACCAGCGCCCAGGCGATGGCTTCTTACGAACCTTCGCCTCCTCCTTCGCAAGCCCTTCCGGGCCCTGATTACGAGGGTCAAGGGTATGGCGAGTGGGACAATCTGCGCACCGCTCATCATCATCCTACTAGGCTGAGTGACGTGCTTGAGGAGGAGGATGAGCGCAGTTCGAGACGCACTGCAGGCGAGTAGGGTTTGCCTGAGCGTACTCGAATGGCCGGCGGCGCAGAGACCATCGCGAGGCAGCTCCAAGCCGGCCTCGACACGGCGAGAGATGGTGCGCGAGGGAGGTTGAGGGAGCCTCGACCCGAGGGAGGACTGAGCATGGCCCTACTCGTCACGCTGCGCAGAGTGACTCCTGTGCCGGTGGCTGTTGGGTATGGCGATGTGCACGCTGGCGGTCTTGATGGCGGCCTTGACCGTGCTTGGCAGTTCCCGCCTGCTGATACGCTGTACCAGAGCGAGGAAGAGGACCAGACGTAAAAGCGATTGCACCCTTCATCACGAAGCGAACAAAATCATCGAGCAGTCATGGAGAAATTCGGCTTGCATGTTGCGGAGTCCGATGCATGTTTCTTGCATAGCGAAGCGAAGCGGAGCGAAGCATGGTTCGAAGCGGTTTTTTCCTCTCATCATTTTCTTTCTTTCCTTGTTTCCCTTTCTTCCATTTTACCTTTCTGGTACATCTTTCTCCATCCAATATCATCAGCAACGACAACGACACGGAAAAGAAGCGAAGGCGTCAAAATGGGTCGGCTGTTTGTTTTGTTGAGCAATTTCGCTTTTTCTTTCGAGGGTACGGCATGTGGATGAGACGAAGGAGGCATAATAATGTGATTAACGCGAGCCTTTCCTTTTTTTTCTTCAGGAGGGGAAATTAATGATGCATGGATGACAAGGGGGACCGAAGGATCGAAGGCTGTCAACCTGACCGGCCTGCACGCTCTATAAGACGAGCGAAAACAGAGTTACATTGTCCGTAAGTATAAATCATTGAACAGGGTGCTATTACATTTGTTTGTTGTTTTGGTCTTAGGGAATCTTTTGTTGCAGATGACCTTTCTCTCGCTGGACTCTAGTGACTATCATCATCCATCCATCACTGATCAATGATTAATGATCGATGGCATGCTGTCTTTCTCTCTCACAGCCAGCCATTCGACTCGCCTTTGCACGCCGGCCCTCCAACAGAGACCAAACTAATAATCATCCCCATCCCTCCCCTCCTCCCTCCCCTCATCATACGCATCCCCCAACCCATCCCCATACCCCTCCACCTCATCCCCAAACCTCTGCGCCTCCCCAACCCGCTCCCCAGCCCACCCAGCAACCTCCTCAGGCGCATCCTGCACATCATCAACAGCATCGTCGAAGCGGCGCTCGACCCCGTCGCCAAAGTCATCGAACCCTTGCTCGACTCGCTCAGGCGCATGCTCGACGTCGTCGACGGCATTGTCGAAGCGGCGTTCGACTCCGTTGCCGAAATCATCGAAGCCTTGCTCGATGTTGTCCGGGATCTGTTCCGCTTCGCCTACGCGGCGACCGGTCCATTCGGCGGCGTCTTGGGGGAAATCGGCGGCGGAGTTTTCTAGGCGGGACTTGTCTTCGTCCCAATCTTGTTCTGTGGATCGCTGTTAGATTTTTTGGGGAGTTGTGGCGATGGTAATTTCCCAGGAAGACAAGAAAAGGAAAGGACAAGGAGTACTCACTCATCTCCTCCCCCTCATGCATCAACAACGCCCCAGCGCCCAATCCCAACGCAGCGCCACCGACTCCCCACGCAGCAGCATTGGAGCCACCGCCGTGGCCGCCCTCCTTCTCACGCTGATCGCCATAGCCACTTTCATACCCACCGCCACCGTAGTTTTGACTCTGCTGCTGCGGCGGCGTCCAGCTACGCTCGCCGGTCATTTCGTTGATGTAGATGTAGCGTTGCTCGCGCTCGTCCCAGCGGGAGATCCAGGGGTGCGGGAGCTGCTGTTGCTGTTGAGGCGGCTCTTGTTGGTAGCCGTAAGATTGCTGCTGCTGCTGCTGCTGTTGTTCTTGCCCATGCTTGTTGGCGAACGAGTCGAAAAGCTTTTCCACGAAACCGGACATTTTCAGTTGAGGCTGGTTCGGGGTGATTGGGGTGTGAGAGAGAGTGGACGTTGTTGGTGTCTTGTTTGGAGGTGAGAATTGTCCTTGTTGTTGGCGTTGCTGATCGGTGAAAGAGGATGCTCAGTTAGACCATTAGGCGGAGCTGAGTGGCAAGCTGAGGGTGTGGTTGAGCTTCCAATCGTACAGCAGCTATGCCAAGAGCAAGATGAGGTCAAATAAGGTATTGTGAAGAGACAGCTAATTCAATAGCAAAAAGCTTAAGAGGGATATCAGGGATGGCTATGGAGAAAGCTTGTCTTTATTTATCGCACCCGGATTAATAGCGCCAGTGTAACTACTAACTACCATCACGGACGTGCAAACGACAAAGCATGACGCGGCCCACCTGGCACGATACGACACACCGACATTATTGAATGGGACACGTGTGGCTTTTCGCTTGTGTCATCATGTAACGCAGCCACGACGGCGCCTCGCTTGCACAGCACATGTAATTAAAGCCGCATGCAAGGGTTGGTAGAGCTACCCCGCCAAGCATGCCAAGCACTAATGAGTGAGGTCGAGCATTGGAAGTTTTTCACATTTATCAATCACTCGTCAAGAATCCATATTGCAAGCAGACGGATAGAACAAACAGGCGATTGTCAATTCATCTAACCCTGTCTATCTACGATTACAAAAGCCAGAAGTGTCATATTCCTGCAAATGCAGTGTATTGGAGTTGCAATAGTTCAAACAAAGTCATCCTCGTCCGACCCCACCAACGCCATCGCTGAAGTCCAAAAAGCAGTATCAAGAGAAGTACAATTTTGGTGATCACTCGTTCCAATTGCGGTTGCAATGGTAATGCCCGCTTTGCTCCGTGCTTACCAAGCAACAATACTCACTACCCTCCCATTCAAGCATCCTTGTTGACGCCCATAACCTTACCAGCCTGAACAGCTTGCACCTTGCCAACCCAACCAGGCGCAGGCTGGAACTTGCGCACAGTTCTCAGCTCATCCAGACTGTAACCAGGGATGCGAATACCGTAGTTGCGCTCGAGCACCATCTGAATGTCCTTGACCTCCAGCGTCTGGCCCTGTCTGAGTTTGGCCAGCTGGCAAGCCCGCGTGATGACGTTGTCGACGAAGTTATCGGTCAGCGACAGAACAGCCTCTTCGACATCGGGCGAAAGTCCGTCTTGCGGCGAGACGGAGCCGGTGATCTGGCGCACTAGCTCGTCGAGCTTGCGCTTGGACAAGACATGGTCGCCCTCGCCCTCGAGGGTGAAGTGCGCGGGCTTCTGCACGCCTGGCACGTTCATCATGCCGCCTTGGCCCATCATTGTGGGGCGCGATGCAGGACCTGGTACGGGGGTCTGAGTCCGAGGGTCCAGACGAAGATCCTTGGGGATTGGGAATTTTGTCTGCGCGCTGTTCATTTGCTGGTTTGGGGGAGGGAATCCTGTGGTCGGGGTGTTGTGCTGGGCGGATTGAGGTTGGTTGAAAGGCATGCCGTTCGGCATGTTGCCGTGTTGCTGTTGCATCGGTTGCTGCGGCTGGTTGACGTTCGGGCCCTGCTGTTGTTGCTGGGTGTAGGACTGCGCAGCCTGGGCCATTGCGTCTCTTTGTGTCAATGCTTGAGGGCGTTGCGGCTGCTGCTGTTGCTGCTGGTTAGGCATGTTGTTCTGCGGCATGGCAGATTGCGGGGTTTGTTGTTGATATTGCTGCTGCTGCTGTTGCTGCTGATTCTGCGGCTGTTGTTGCTGTTGCTGTGGCACTCCGTATTGCTGCGACTGCTGCTGAGGCATCGGCGGGCGCTGCTGCTGTTGTTGTTGGGGCATGTTGTTTTGTGGAAATTGCTGCTGGGGCTGAGTGGCGCTCTGCGGAGTTCCATGTGCTTGCACATTTTGCGGCGGGCGCTGCTGCGGTTGCGGTTGTTGCGGAGGCATTTGTTGCTGCTGTACGGGCGTACCTGCTTGAGGCGTTGGTGCTTGAGGTTGCTGGGCGAATTGAGGTTGCGGCGTGGAGTGCTGTTGCTCCATCTTGGCATCACCTTGACCTTGACTGGCGTTTGCTTGCGCTTGTTGCGAGGTCGTCCGCTGCATGGTCTGTGCCTGAGCGCCATTTACTTGTGGGTTTGTCATCGTATGACCACTGGATTGTTGGCCAGACTGTTGAGTCGGCTGATTCTGCTGCTCCGCATTCCTCTGCTGCTTCTGGTTGTACAATGCCTTGTTCTGTTCGTTCTTTGCCTCCAAGGCTGCGACCTGGCGCGTGGACTCGGCAAGCACATTCCTCGCGCTGTTCAACCGGTTCTGCATGTCTTCGGAGAAATTCTGGCCACTGTTCTGGAGAGCCTCAAGACGAGGAATCTCTCCGCGCGCACGCTCTCGCTTCAGAATGCTGGTACCAAGGCCCTGTTGGTAGGCGAGCTTGTACGTCTCGAACTGCTGTGCATTGGCCGTGTTGGGTTCAGGAAATACTATAACCTTTTGAACCATCGCTTTGACCTTTGCTTGCAGTTGAGCGTTTGGATCTTGTTGCCCAGTCTGTTGTTGAACCTGAGACGGCTGCTGCTGGGCCTGTGGCCGTTGCTGCTGCTGCGGTGGCTGCTGCTGCTGGAGCTGCTGAGGCTGCTGCATCGGCTTTGCATTCTGCTGTCCTTGTACGCTACCCTGCTGCACGCCCTGCACCTGTCCTGCTTGTCCCTCAGCCTGGGCAGTAGCCTGTGGAGGCTTTTGACCTTGTTGCGCAGGCTGACCCTGCTGGGGTGCGGCAGCGCCAGCCGGTCTTCCTCCTCGCCCAATCTGTGTCATGATTCTGGCGCTGGCGTTGACAATCTTGTTTCTCGCCTCATTGCGCGCCTGACTACCCTCGGGGTTGTTGTCATGTTGGTTCCATAGGTTCTGAAGACCGGACTTGTACTGTGCTTTCTGGCCCGCCTCGAGAGTCGGCAGCGAGTCGATCTGGTGTGGTCGGATCATAGGTGTGGACGCCATGTCTGTGGAATAGTCGCTGGCTGTCGTACGAGTTTTAGAGGTGGTGCTCGCGTATTGCCTGATCCGGAGGGCTTGGACTGGTCGCGACGCGCGCGCGAATGGACTTGCGCCAGAGGGAGTATCTTCTTGATTTTAGGTGGAAATTACGGTTTCTCAAGAGTAATGGGCAGACGGTGTTTATGATCAGTGGAATAAGAGACCTCTTGAAGTCGCAAAGACGGTGTGACTTTGTAGTGGTCGAAGTCACAGGTGTTGGAGTGTCCAAATGCTGTGAGCGCAGTGGTGGTCATGAACTAGGTGAAAGCTAAAGTCGGAAGCCGCAGTGCCGCACCACGTGATCGTTCATTGACGCATTGCATTTGTACTTCTGACAATAGTATCGCAACAGTCATGTGAACAACAAATATTCTCTTGTGAAAGTAGCATGTGAAATACACATTGGGCATTCATATGTCTATTGTAGTTGAAACCTTGCACAATAATACTGCGTGACAACATGTCATCCAAGCTGAGACGAAAAGGAATGGTCGATTGATCGAGTTTGCATGTGCCCACGTGCCCACGGGCCGACTGAATCGTTGCATTACACAAGGCAAGTGGCTTGTGACGATGATGATGTTCATGGAAATGCGGACTCATGTTAGCCGTCAAAGTAGTTTACTCTGACGCCTGCCCACGACGACGAATCCCGTCAGTCTTCGATCAAGCTTCCACCAACTCCTTCAACACTTCCGACACCGTCCTCTTCGGAGCATACAACTCCAGAATCTCCTTACTAGTCGTCTCGGCTTTCGCCTTCCCTTCCCACGAAGTGACTGCTGCGCCTTTGATTGACAACATCACATTCTTCGATTCCGAGCTGTTCTTGGCCATGCCGTCGATGAACGAGAGGTCCTTGTACCTAACGTCTTTGACCGGCTCGCCAATGTACTGCTCTACCAGTTTGATGATCTCCTTTCCAGTAACGTCCACCGGGCCATTCAAAACGTAGCGCTTTTGATTATGGGGGGCCGTCTGCTCTGCCGCGAGAAGATGAGCGGCAACGACTCCGACATCGTGCGAATCGATCAAAGCCGTTGGAGTGCTTTCGTCGATTATCATGCTGACGGAGCCCTGCTTGCCGGTCTTCTTGTACTCCTTGATGAACTCGGCGGCGGGCGTCAGGAACATGGGGGCAAATCCATTTGGCTGCAAGGACGACCAGTGCATGTTCTTGAATTCCGGCTGGCTCAACATTTGTTCGATTGCCCAGTGGGTACGAGGGTAGTAGACGCTAATGTCCGGACGGACGTTCGCGGCCGTGGTCGAAATGCGAACCAGATACTTGACGCCGGCTCTGAGAGCGTTGACGAGAAACTGGCCCTCTTCGGCGAATGCATTGGGGAGGTTGTGGCTTGCAATAAAGATCCTTTCGACTTCATGTTCGCGAAGCCACTTCTCGTCGATCTCGACCCAATTCTGTTCCACTATCTCGACACCTGGCAGCTCGGCGAGTGCCTTTGCTGCTGCGCTATTGGCACTCCTGGTAAGGGCGATGATGCGGTGAGAAGATAAATCGGTACCCTTCAGCAACTTGGGCAGCGTCTCAACGACGCTGCGCCCGGTGTTACCTGTCGCGCCGGCAATGAGGATTGTAGGTGCCATGTTGATAAGGACGTGCCGCTGGATGATGGGAAGAGATGTGTTGAGAATTTTTGATGATAGAAGCTCTGCAGCAAGAGCAGCATTGTACTTACCTTAAGTACTGCAGTCGACCGACCTTGTTGCCGTGTCTCCAGCCTCAAGCGGTCCACTGTGATTAGCGATCATGTCAATGATGATCTAGGGCTGGCACTCTGATTTGCGGAGTTTCATAGTTCCGACTATGAGGGCATGGCAACAGAGTTCGTTCATGTCGTGGTTGAGGCGAGACTGCTCAAGAAGCCCTGGGCGGCTTGATAAGTAAGCTGTCCCAAGACGGAACCGGCATCTATGTTTGCACCCGTTCCGTTCGTCTGATAGGTTTATGGACTGTAAGCGCCCTAAGAAAGACCAAGATCTCACAAACTATCACTCACAGGGGGTGGAGGCCGATAAGGTTTGAGATAACGGCGTACCTTCCTTCAAAACTTCGCAAAGACCGACAAATGTTGGAGATGGATTTTGTAGAAAGTCAGAAAGTCGCAGTTCTCTCCCGGGCCTGTTAGCATTCGCCCTCGAACCTTACCACAATTTGACGACTTCCTCTCCCACGATCAGCCGCCGCGACACACTTCCACGACCGACCTGCAAACTCTCACCATTGAAGTGGCACCCTGCCACCAGCCCTCTTCAAGATGCCTAAAGTCATGCGACCCAAAGATGCCACCACCGGCGTATCAAAACAGGATCCTTACGCTGGAGCAAAGTCACGAAAAGGCGACAAAGCCGCAGCAGCAAAGAACATTTTCAAGATGAACACAGACCTCGGGCAGCATATTCTCAAGAACCCCGGTGTCGCACAAGCAATCGTAGACAAGGCCGACTTGAAGCAGAGTGATGTGGTACTCGAGATTGGTCCGGGTACTGGTAACCTTACGGTCAGGATTCTGGAGAAGGCGAAGAAAGTCATAGCCATCGAGCACGATCCGCGTATGGCGGCCGAAGTCACCAAGCGTTTTCAGGGAACACCGCTTGGCAAGAAGCTGGAAGTCATTCTCGGCGATGCGATCAAGATGCCCGAATACCCCTACTTCGACGTCTGCATCTCCAACACACCTTACCAAATTAGTTCGCCTCTCACTTTCAAGCTCCTGGCCACGAGCCCGGCTCCCAGAAGCTGCGTGCTCATGTTCCAGAGAGAATTCGCCATGAGATTGTTCGCAAAGCCTGGAGACAAGCTGTACTCGAGGCTGAGTGTGAACTGTCAGATGTGGGCGAAGGTGGATCATGTTATGAAGGTCGGAAAGAACAACTTCAACCCGCCGCCCATGGTTGAGAGCAACGTCGTGAGGATCAGACCAAAGAACCCCAGACCTCAGGTCAGCTACGACGAGTGGGATGGTCTTCTGAGGATTTGCTTCGTGAGGAAAAACAAGTTGATCCGCAGCGGCTTCTTGGGAACGACAAGTGTGATGGACATGATCGAGTCAAACTACCGCACCTATTGCGCGCAAAACGAGATTCCGCTCGAAGATGGCCCTTCAGACAATGCGGATGTCGACATGGACGAGGACATGGATGCTGGGGACGACGACGATGCTATTATGGAGGTCGATGATGATGAAGATGTGCCTGCGTTCTTCAAGGAAGAGGCGGACAAGCGGGCCAAGAAGCTGGCAGGCAACCCCAATCGCAAGAAGAAGGGCAAGGTTTACGAACTGGTCAGGGCTAAGGTGAAGAAGGTCTTGGAGGATGACACACAACTTGCCGACAAGAGAGCGAGATTGTGTGACGAGGGCGACTTCCTGGCTATGCTCTATGCTTTCAACCAGGAAGGCATCCATTTCACGTAGACGAAGAGCTGCCTTGAGACTGCTTTGATGATATACCCTATTCGACAGACACGGTTACTGGAATCGATTGCTTTAATGATCGCGGGCGATGGTTCCCTCGCTTTTCAAATATACATCAACTTGACATGCTGAAACAAACCCTGTACCAGTGGGAGCATTCCCGAGTGTTTGAAGATCGTTTGACATGGGTTGATCAATGTCTTTATGTTCACAGCCCCGCATTGCGTCAGCCCTTCCAGGTCATGTTTCAGGCGCCCGCGACTCGTAAAGAGCTGTCGTGTCAATACTGCTACTACATAAGTAAACACTGCTGTTATACCTCTCTCCGATTATACTTTGCTTTGCTCATTTTCTTCACAATGTCCATCACTTCAGGTAAGACATCGTCCCTACATGTGTAATCCTTCTGGCCCGTCCAAGTTGCTTGAGGGTGCCCGAACAGCGGCCTTGCTACGCACATCAAGCACTCGCTGGTGCAACAGATTCGATGATAGAAACAAAAACAATACGTCCAAGATGGCAAACACCCTAGCTGACAACTTTTGACTCCAACAGAAGCGATTTGGGCCCCGTCACCCTCCACCCTCCGCGGCACTCCCACCCCCTTGTCCTCAGACAGCAAAGGCGAACGAATCACCTACGCAACGAACAAGTCTATCTTCGTGCGCTCGATCGACAACCCGTCAGTCTCCAAGCAATACACGGCACACACTGCACAGACTACCGTCGCTCGCTTCTCTCCCAGCGGCTTCTACATCGCATCGGGCGACGTGTCGGGCTCGGTACGAGTGTGGGATTCAATCGGGGCGGAAAACACCAAAGGCGAATACCATATTATCGCTGGACGTATCAACGACATCGCATGGGATGGAGACAGCCAGCGGATTATCGCTGTAGGCGACGGCAAGGAAGCGTTCGGGCGGTGCATCACGGCGGACTCGGGAAACTCGGTGGGAGAGATCAGTGGACATGCCAGCCAAATCAACTGCGTGAGCGTGCGGCAGCAGAGGCCTCTGAGGGCTGCCACGGGCTCGGACGATACCAGTATGGTGTTCCTGCACGGCGCGCCGTTCAAGTTCAACACCAGCGTGCGCGGGAAGCACGACAAGTTCATCTACGGCACGCAGTTCAGCCCTGATGGCAGTGCGTTGGTTACTGTGGGCAGTGACAAGCGCATCTGGCTGTATGACGGCAAGACTGGCGAACCGACTAAGCAGATTGGTGAGGGCGAGCACAAGGGCTCCATCTTTGGCGTGTCGTGGTCGCCGGACAGCAAGAGGCTGGTCACTTGCTCGGGCGACCAGACGGTGAAGGTGTGGGAAGTGGAAAGCGGAAAGTGCGAGCAGAGCTGGCGCATGGGCGGCGACGAGGGTAAAGTATCTGTGCCTGACCAGCAGGTCGGTGTGACATGGCCCGCCGGCAGGACCGATGGTCTGATCATCTCGCTGGATCTTGAGGGCAACCTGAACTACTTCCACCTCAACAAGACTGAGGGTCCCGTCAGAGTCGTGCGCGGCCACCAGAAGGCAATCACGTCGGCAGCATCGGCCACTGGCAGCGGAAAGTTATTCACCGGCTCCTACGAGGGCAGAGCGCGTACTTGGGACCTCACCTCTGGTGCGGCCGAGCTTGTTGACGGCGAGATGCACTCCAACCAAGTCTCTGGTCTCGCAGCAGGCAGTGGCAGAGTGTACTCAGTTGGCTGGGACGACAGCCTACGCACCGCCGATGCTGCACAGAAGAGCTTCATTGGAGGCGCCGTCAAGACTGCCGGTCAGCCCAAGGGTGTCGCCGTCGCCCAAGCCGGAGGCAAGGAGTTCAGCATTGTCGCCTCAACGGCAGGCCTGAATGTTTACCAAGAGGGCCAGGAAGTCAGTAGCCTTGCCCTTTCGCCAGCTCCTACATGCGTCGCAGCCGTGGGCGATTTGGTAGCAAGCGGCGCCGACGACAAGACTGTGCGAATCTACACAATCGCCGCGTCAGGCTTTCTGGAAGAAAAGGCCACTCTGAAAGACGCCACTTCGTCCATCTCCGCTCTGGCTTTCTCGAAAGATGGCTCACGTCTCGCCGCCGGCTTGGGCAACGGAAAAGTCTTCGCTTACTCTTCTTCCTCCCCAAGCGAGTGGAAACTGGATACCAATCGCTGGTCTGCTCACACCGCCCGCGTGACATCTATCTGCTGGTCGCCCGAGGGTTCCAGAGCTGTCTCCGGCAGTCTGGACACCAACGTCTGCGTCTGGAGCTTAGCAAACCCGGGTAACCGCGTCAAAGTCACGAATGCGCACAAGGAGGGCGTGGGTGCTGTCGTGTGGGCCGAGGATGGCAGGGTTATCAGCTGTGGTGCTGACGCTGCTGTTAAGGTTTGGGAGGTTGAGGGTGTTGCTTGAATCTGAGAAAGAGTCTGAGATAGACTGAATTTTATGGAAGCATAACTCTTGTAAGTACTCAGCATGAAGAAAGCACAAACTCAATTAAGGTATTATCTAAAATGCCCGCACAAGTCTCGCCCAAATCACGTTCTATCCACTACATTGTGCCACCAGACTCTCAGACACGCCAGCCAACAGACACCTCCCATCCATTACCACCTACCAGTCTAGCCCCACTTGCTAACATCCACCCCATCAACAATCTCGAACACCGACGGCCAGGTCTCTCCCCACGGCCGTGTTTTTGTCTCATTTCCACATCGTTACATGTGAACAGCAAAAGCCACAGCGCCAACAACAGCCGCAGCCAGAGCCGGCAATTCCCTCCTGACACCAGCATTATCAGTCTGCTCGACCGGTCCATCGGTCGTAGTAGAAGCCGCAGTGTCATTGCTCGCGCCGGTCGTGCTGGAAGGAGTTCCAGTCACCAATCCAGCCGCCACAAAGCTGGTAGTCTGCGTCAGCTCGCTGTAAACCGAAGTCTCGGGTTCGATGCCGGAAGTGAAAGGCACGACAGAGCCCAGAGTTGCAGAAGCCTCGTCATCGTCGTCGCCAGTGCTAGGCTCGGCATCCGCCTCAGCCGGGTTGAGAACCGTGTCGATGACGTGGAGGACGCCGTTCGCGATCAGGACGTCGGAGTTGATGACGCGGGCGTTGTTGACGAACACGGCGCCCTCCTCGTCGATGGTGATGGTCAGCTCTTCGCCCGCGAGAGTCGGGAGGCTGGTGTTGTTGCTGAGGGTGGTGCTGTAGCCTACGGCGCCTTGCACAACGTGATACTGCAGGATCTCGGCCAGCTGCTCGTCGGTGATGTTGGCTCCGGTTGCGGCGAGCTTTTGGAAGGCGTCGTTGTTTGGGCAGAAGATCGTCACGTCCGAGAGCTCTTCGAGGGGTGCAACGAGGTTTGCTGCGGTTGCGGCGCCGGCGAGTGCGGTGAAGTTGCCGGCGATCAGAGTGGCGGAGATGCTGAGCGGGATCAGGAGGAGTTTGTCGATGATGTGGATGATGCCGTTGTCGAATTCGATGTCCTGGTTTTCCCGTGTTAGTTGGGAACTCGTGAGTTATTGGGAATTTGAAGGACCTACGGCTTTGATGACTTGGCTCGTTGCCTTGATACCAGCTGTCACAATGGCATTTTCCTCTTCATCCAGGCTGACCGATACAACCTGTCCGCCAGTAACATTGCTACCACTGACCTCACCATCCAAGACGATACCAGAGTAGTTCAAGTACCCAGGCACGAACTGAGGAATCTCACCGATGTCCTCAGCCCTGACCACGCCTTTGTACAGGTGGTATCTCAGGATCTGCTCAATGAGGCCCGGGTCGATGGACGCCTGCTCGATGCTGAAGATTCCGCCTTCGGAGACGATCGAAGCGAGAGCGTCGTTGCTTGGAGCGAACAGGGTTACATTCTCCTGCGAGGCGAGGAACGCGGTCGTGTTCGACGCCTGGCCCAGTAGACCGAAAAGGGTGGAGAGGTTGTCCTGGAGTTGAATCGCGGTTGCGAGGTCCGGTGCTTGCGCTGTGGCCGTGGCGAGCGCGGACGCGGCGAGGAAGAGGTTTCTGGAACGCATTATCGATGATTATCGAAGAGGTGGTGGTCAAGGAGGTGTTGGTGTTGGTAGTTGCTGCTGTTGGCCTTGTTCGATGTGCTTGATGATCCAAAAGGAAACATCATGTACCTTCCCATTGTCATATATATACCAAAGTCCTGCCTTGACTGGTATCCTCAACGGCGAAACGAGGCCGTACGTGTATCACGCTTCTGCAGACTACCAAGCCGGTATGCCGGCTTCCTCGCGAGCTTTCGAAGAGAGAAATCGTATCCAAAGTCTCCGGGCGCGCACTTTCGCCAGAAACGGTCGATGATGATTCATTCGTTAGATTGATCCCAAGGCGCAGCGATCGTGCTGCACGGTGAAGATGTGGTATGCATTGGCCGGCAAGGCATTCGTAAGGCACTCCAGCATGGCCAGAGCGTCAACTAGTAGGCTGTGCTATTGCTTGCTGAATAATAGCGGGTTCCAAGAGACTTGTCAGTGGTGTTGTTTTAGGAGAGGCGGGCAGAGGCGGAGTGCATACCTACATACTACTGACATTGTGGCTTGAATCCTTCGAAGTAATTGCTGGTATACGGTCGACTCTCGCCGTATCTTGGCATTTGCCAAGTTGGTTAGACTACAATGGCATCCTTCTCGCTTGTATGCACGTAAGCACTAAACATACCGATTGGGCTTGTAAGCGAGCACATGGAAAACGTGGCACGGGGACGGAGATGAAATGAGAGAAGCCCACCGGCATATCCAAATGCAAGTCAAGTGACCAAAGCCATATTGTTCTGGAGTCCTGAGCCGGCGTGCAATTGTCCCGGCGGGTAAGGTATCATTCGATGCATGTCAGTATAAGGCGCCAATCCAACGACGTTCTAGAATATCGAATCGTGTCATCCTTGCATGGTCGGCGAAGTTCACAAATCGTCATTCTTGATAGCGGCGCATCATATTACTCCTTATGTAGTACAATCTCGTTGAAAATCTGAGCATTGGGTATCTTCGCTTAACATAGAGGAAACGCCACTCTCATCAGCATGTCTGTCATAGACCGTCTCAATCGACGTTCCTCCTCGAAGAATCGCAGTGTGAACTCGAACGTGGTCAATCCAGGCGCTTGGTCTCAGTTTGCTCGACCTGAAGCGAACTCCATCAGTTCGCAGACTCCATGAAACACCGCTCTCGCCCTTTCATCCCGCTGCAAGGCCTCATTCAAGCCACCACCAGGAACGTCCTCGTTTCTCCGACCCAAGCGGTCGCTGTGCCACCGCAGCTTTTCCTTCTTCAGAACACTGACCAAAGCCTTGACTTCTGCCTCAGTCGCTGAAAGGGGATCAAAGGTGACCAGGCCAGTATCAGATATGACAGGCGTAAAACCTAGTGCGAGGAGGAAGAACAGTGCGGTGTTGGCCTGCATGATCCGCTCGGCAGACCAGGTATAGAAGAGCGGATGCGGTATCGTTGATGGGTTGCCCAAAGCGGGAGCAAGGAGGGTGCGCGTCGGGTAGGGTATCGTTGGAAAAGTGACCGAAAGTGCATTCCAGCTTGAGTTGTACTTTTCGAAGAGTCGAGATGCCTCTTTGGCACGAAGAGGATTTGAGGGAGCTTGGGTTGCAGGTTGCGGATCTCGTCGGCTTCGGGGTATGTTGGTATCGCTTGTATGCCTTGGTTGGTTCGCTCCTCGAGGAGCGCGCCCGTCTGTGTAGCCTGCTTGCCTGAACGAAGGCCCGCCTGGTCCGGCGAAGAAGTGGAAGGTGTTGGCGTTGCCGTGGATGGAATCCATATCAGCGAAGAAGCTGTCGAAGACCCGAAAGCCACCAAATGGGTCAAATGCGCCTGTGTGCCTGAGGGGCTCTGCGAAGGGAATGTTGCTCCTCGAGGCGGATGCAAATGGACGGGACCTTTGGTTAGATCGCGCCTCGAATCTATCATCATCGTCGTCGTCGTCATCGTTGTCATCTGATTCGTAGTGCGGTTGTTGTTGTCTCCGAGGTGATGGCTGACGTCGGGGTTGTGGCTGTGATTGTGTTCGACGAGTTGTGGCCTCATGTCGCTGTTGCTCTTTGGCCACTTGAAGTCTGCGCTGCGCAGACGCTAGCAGAGTACCGTGCACCTTGACTTGATTCAGCAGATCCTGGATGTACTCAGCATCTATAGTGCTACGCTGTGAAGCCTGTTGAAAAAGACCCTTAACAATGAGATATTGTTTTCTTTCACTTTCGACGGCGCGTTGTAAGTTGACAACTTCGTGATCTAGCCGAGTGCTTCGTGAATTTTGAGTGGGTCGTGGAGTAGGTGTAGGTCGTTCTGGAGAGCTCTCTGGATCTCTGTCGTAGTTCGTTGCGCGAGCACGCTGCTGTCTATTCGATCGAGGCGGCTCCGGCGACTTGGAACGATGTCTCCTCCGATCATTGCGTGTATCAGGGCGATGAGAACGATCGTCAAAAACGGGTTGCTCAAACACAGGATCCTCGCTCACTATGTTCGTGTGTTGCCGTCCATGATCAAGTATGCGATCTTTGAGTCTCCCAAATACGGTTTGCGAATGCGCCGCGGGCGCCCGGTTTAGTGAACCGTAAGCAAGGTCTTCGTCACTTCTCTCGCTGTCTGATGTCGAATCGTCGGAATCCACAACATACACCTCCCTCTCAATGATATTCCTGCTTGGGTTTTGTCGCCGCCTTTGCGAATTTGCCACATCGTTTAGCATGTTGAGTGCACCTCCAAAGATTCCTCCTCCAAGTAAGCCGCCTGTCCCGCCGCCGCCTCGAGACGCCCTCGTTCGAGAGGGCTGCAGGAAGTTGTTGAAGGCATTGAATCCGTCGCTGTTACTGCGAACATAGGAACCCGGATGCGCATATGTGGCCGTCTCCATCGTGATGTGCATGCCATTAGTCGTCCAGGAGCGTCGCGAATGATTGAAGCCAGGTATTTCGGACAGGTTTCGCTGCCTGCGCGACCGGCCAGATGAGTGTAATCTATCAGTCATGATGGAGGAGTCGGTATTTCGTAGACAAGGGTCCCGAGTGGATATTTGAAGCGCACGGGCACGATTACGAGCGTATAAGGGTGAATGGCGGCCCAATCTAACGCGTGACGCCCAAAATGGCCGTTCAGTGAAGATAAGTATCTCGCTATATGGAGCCTCTCACTGGTGGTGAACGTGGACTTCAGTGACGAGGAGACTTGCTGTTTCAAAAACCGCGGCCAGGCCAGTGTGATGAGTAGTTCTGGCTGACTGTGTCAGGCGTCAACCGGGCCAAACTGTTGGCGTCGCGCGAGAATTGCCTTGTTTGCCTATGCCACGCAGTCGAGGTGGTACTGGAAACGGAAGCGCTGCTGCGCTGATGTCTGTCATGTGTAAATGAGTGAACGATTGGATGACATGGGATGGGTGATGAGGTGGGTTACATTAGGCAATCATGTCAGAGAGATTGGAAAGAGCGTGGCGCCAAGACCTGAGCTCCGCATCGGTTTCTTCACTTCTTCCAAGGTTCCCTTGTTCCCTTGTTCGACCACCAACTCTGGTGCTCTAT
>Ga0265797_10002794_pt1 | contig 28822 bp, 22 predicted proteins | sample P2T30metagenome_FD_192433 | JGI IMG/M metagenome (GOLD analysis project Ga0265797, IMG submission 192433) | Plant litter microbial communities from East Loma Ridge, Irvine, California - P2 T30 | ecosystem: Environmental > Terrestrial > Plant litter > Unclassified | place: USA: California...
GCAGCCTTGCCCGGTGCTCATTGGTCAGCCCTGTCTTGATCGAGACATGCAGTGGCTCTGTGTCCGGGTTGTCGTCGATGTATTGTGCCGCCAGTGCGATGACGCGGGCTTCTTCCGGGTTGACGCCGGCAACCACCCCAAGGAAGAATGTCATGTAGTAGTGGATGTCGCTCTGGAAGAGTCCCAATGGATCGATATTCGTGAGCGGATCGCTGGCGACATAAGTGAAGGGATTCGTGCCGCCGCGTAGGCCAACGGGGTCAGGGGTCGTATACCGGCCGACTTGCGGGTCGTAATCCCTCAGATAGTTGTAATGGAGTCCGGTCTCGGCGTCGAAAACCTGACCCGGCAGCCGCAAATGCATTTCGAACGGCCTGGCACCGGCGCCAGATTTCCTTGCATACGTAATGCGGGCCTGACCGAACGCCGTGGCACTCGCTTGCCAGACCGGGCGCTGATGCTCGTCCATGACCTGTTGGGGTGTGCCCAGGTGGTCGGTAATAATCGCATAGATCCGGGGCCGCGTAGTGCTGACGTGGGACGGCATCGTAATGGCCTTCCAGAACTGGTTCGCGGATGTGCCGTTCGTCTCCATCTCGATCTTCGCCACTGGCTTGCCGTAAAGGTAGATGTAATGAGCGGTGATCCGCCCTGCATCGTCAGTTTCCGCTGCCAGGCGCTGCTCGCGGTAAAGAGAGTAAGACGTATTCCCGTGCGAGAGACCCTGGCGGTAGCTGACGGCGTTGACCGGGTGGCCTGTCGGATACACGGTTTTCGCGATGCGCTCGCCTTGAACATTATAGTGATAGCGGGCTGCCAGCTGCTCATTGATATACACCCCGATCGGCCGCTTCCTGCTGTTGTAGACGATCCGTCGATTGGTGCGCCCACCCCGCTCTGTGGCCCTCAATTGCATCAGCGGCACGCCAGTCGGGTGATAGAACCATGCTTGGCGTAACAGCTGTGCAGGGGTTGCCGCGGTACCGATCGCGCCGACTGCGGCTTTAACCAAAGCGGGCTGGTCGGCAGAGATGGCCATCAAGCGGTTGCTCCCGGGCGCATACTCATACCGGTCGACGATCTGGTCGGGTGTAGCTGCCAAGCCCACGTCAGGCAGCCTGCTTCCCCGCGCCATGGCGGTCGTTTCGCGTAGCCTGTTTCCACCCTTGTCGTAAGCATAATGGGTATCCGTGCCATCGCTGGACAGGACACCGGTCAGGCGGTTCATTTGGTCATAGGTGTACAGATCGCTGCGCGCAGTCTGTTTGCGTTCGCGTTCTGCCGAAGGCAGCTGGCGGTCAATGCGCGTGATGCGTCCGTCAGCATCATAACTGTTGCTCTGACGATAGAGCATGACGCCGCCATTTCCTTTGCTGCTCGAAAACCGCGCCTTGATACGGTGCCACCACGCTGGCGCTGCGGCACCGCCCAGCAACTCCAATCGTTCGATACGCCCCCGCGAATCCCGGCTAATATGCTGTCGCGCACCATTATTCATCGTGTAGCCGGCGAGCCCGCCCGCCATGGACTGTTCGATGTCGGTGACAACGACGTCGTCGTCGAATGCAATGGCCTCCAGCTGACCGGGACGGGTGATACGCCCGCCACCCGGGGCCGCCGCCGCATACTTGAAACCCAGGCGATGCCCGTCCGGCAGCGTCTGCCCGACCAGCCGCCCCGCAGCGTCGTACTCGCTGGTCGTGACAAACGTGAAGCCCGCTTCCATTCGGGAACCCGGCGTGACGTTGGCCAGCCAGCGGGTTTCCTTGATTATGTGCCCGAATGCGTCACGCTCGTAATCGGTACGTTCGGCCGCGTGCTCGGGCTTTCCGTCTGTAGTACTTACCATGCCATGCAATTGGCGGCCGCGATAGCGGTACTGCACAAGGTTTGGTACGTCGTCGGCGCCGATTGCCAGCAGCCGGTCGGCGTGGTCGTAGGTGAAGCGGCTGGCGACCATGCTCTCGTCGATCCGTGCCACCACGCGACCGGCCGCATCGTGGCGGAAGATCGTGATCCCGTGATCCGGATCGGCCTCGTACACCTTGCGACCGAAGTCATCATAGCGACGGACCGTCCGCACGCCATTGCCGGCCGTGATCTCTGTCGTACGACCCGCGGTGTCGTAAGCCAGGTCGATGTTGGCGGCATCGTCGCTGCCCGCAGCGTCGGTTCGGGTGGCTGGCAGGCCCGCTGCGTTGTAGGCGAAGGCAGTCGTAATCCCGAGCGCGCTGCGTGCCGACGCCAGTCGACCCAATTCGTCGTAAGCGTAACGCCCGATCAACCCGGCCGCATCGGCGACTTCGGCAAGCTTGCCGGGCTCCCCCGCTGCGCGATTGTAGACAAAGCGAAGTTCCGATGCGCTTGTGCTGCCGTTGGTCAACGCATCCAGCAAGCTTGTGCTGCGCAGGATGCGATCCTCGGTATCGCGTTCGTTGCGCAAACCGCTGCCGTCGGGAAGGACGATCAGTGTGCGCCGGCCCGCGGCGTCGTATTCGAAGGCGGTACGCAAGCCGCCCGGACTCGTTACGGCGACAAGCTGGCCCGCTGCGTTGTACTCGTAGTCCAGCCTCCGGCGCAGCGTGCCGGCAGCAACCTCCAGGCGTAGCGGAGCGCCGCGCCAGTTACTGGCAATGTTTATCACCTGTATCACGTCGCCGTCGGCTGTACGCAGCCGAGCCGGCCGCAGCGCCGCGTCGCGCTTCAGCACTTCGGTAACGAAATCGCCGGGCGCTATTACGCGCGTGAGCAGTCCATCGCGCCGGTCGTATTGCCCCAGCCCACCCGAGGAAGCGACAACCTCGGAGGCAGGGCGGCGGTCGTATTCGAAGACCGTGATGTCTGAATCGGCCGGGCTGCTCGTCTTACCGTTCGGCAGTGGTCCGTCGATTTCCGTGAGCAAACTGCGGCCATTGATTATGGCGTAGCGATAGCTGACCGTGCGCTCGATCCGCGTCGCCGCTTGTGCGCCGTCGGCACTCGGCACCCACCCGGTCTCGGTCACCCGTGCCCGCTGGCCGGCGTCGTTATAGGCGACATGCGTGACCAGCTCCTTCCCGGGGACGACGCTGGGACGGGCCACCAGCGCGGGTGCGAAACTCTGCTCCTGGTATTCGACGCGTACCTGCAACTGCATGGGGCCGGGCTTACGGTGCTGGTATACGCTCCTCCAGACCCGCGTTACCCGCCCCAGCCTGTCACGCTCGGACCGGGCAATCGCGACAGGCTCACCGTCTTCGGACAGTTTCGTCGTCTCGACCAGCCGCGCTGCATCGTCGTACCGATAACGGACATTGGATTCGCCGCAGAGTGCACAGCCCGCGCCACGCACTTCGAGCAGGCGGTTCTGGCCCGCGATCACCGTGTACCGGTATGTCGTTTTCTGTCCGACGCTGTTTGTCAGCACGGTCTCCCCAGCTTTATGATTGTCCAACGTGACCTTGTCGACATTGGCGGCATGAGTACTGAGGACAGCACGGCCGCTGCTGTCATAACCGTATGTGGCGTAGCGTGTCACGACCGCTTTACCTGCCGCGTCAACACTTGCGATGCTGATCCCGGTCAGCAGCCATGGGCTGCGCGGATCTTCATGATGATAGATCCGGCCCGTTGTACTGCGGGTGATGCCACGGCTGCTCAGCGCATGTACGTTCTTGTCCGGGTCGAATTGGTCAGGAAGTCTTACACGAACCAGATTTGCCAGGAGCTGCCGCTGGTCGAACAACCCCGCCCCCTTGGGCAAGAGGCTACCGTATTGGTACTCGAAGCGGCCCACTGGGCTGTCGATAAACTGGATACCGTGGAACTGATTCGGGGTCCGGCGATCATGGTAGACCAGGTTCAGGCTACGGCCTTGGGGGTCGATCACCCGCACCAGAACGTTTTGGCTATCGTAGAGCAGGCGTACGGTTTCGCCGGTCGGAGCCGTAATGCGGTCGAGTTTGCCGGCGGAGTCGAAGTGCAACTTGCGGCCATCGGTCCAGGCCCAGATGTAACGGACTTGACCGTTATGCTGACGGCCAACTGCCATCGTGCCGTTGGCGGGATCAGGCGTGCTGCAGCCAGTCGGGGCCTTAGGGTCACGATCGAAGATCACCCGTCCGCCGTCCGCCTGAAGCACCTGAATCTTGCCCGAGCGGTCCACCAGGCGCGTTTCATACGACAGCCGCCAGCCCCGACCAAGTACACCGTTCGGCTCGCCAGGCTTGCTGAATGCGCTGTTGTAGTGTCGGACGACCTCGAGCCCCAATACCCCGGGCAAGGCAGGCATGTCGTCTTCGCGCTGATATTTATTGCCGGTCATGACATTGATTGGATTGCCGACGCCAGCGCATAGGCCAGGCTTGTTGGGGTCACCGCCTGGGTCTGCCCCGCACGCGATGGCGGAACCCGTGATAAGCAGCGAGACGACCGTCGCGGCGCATGCGGCAAGCCGCCAGTGCCGATCCCCTCGCGGCCTGTGGCTCGTTGCCGTTGAAGCAAAGGGGGCAAAGGTGCGTGAACTGTTCATGTCGTCGGTGTCCATTGTGGAGGTATGCAGCACATCTGCGTGGAGTCACATGGCGTGGGAGTCGCACAATGGTTCGGATCGGTCAGCGGATTGCATGGCGGTCCCGGATCCGGAATCGAAGGCGGTAGCGGATCGCGGCAGCTGAGCGTTGTGCACACTGGTCCAGGCCCCTGAACGACGGGCGTACTGCCCGGATCGGCTGGTACACCGCCGTTGCCAGCCCCTGGCATCGAAAGGGGTTGGTCCGGTTCGATCGCATCGGACTCCATCTCGAGGGTAACGTGTGCGACGACCGGAACGCGTCCATCCCCTATCAGCTTCGTCTGGAACGCGTCGGTGTGCGAGTCTGCCCATTTCAGGTAAGCCAAGTAGAGCTCGCCAATAACCGGCACCTTGGGCCGATAGCCATGCGTGATCTTCAGCTTGAGGAGATTCGCGTCCTGCAGCGACTGCCCGGAGGACGCGCCAGCAGCGCTCGACTTTGCCAGTCTGGCCGCCAGGGCGGAGTTCGGGATGACGCGCCGACTTCCGGTTTTCAGCAGTTTCTGTAGTGATTCGTCATTCCATTCGCTGAAGCTTTCTTTGGTAGGGTTCAGCATCTCGATTTGCATATTGCCGGTCATGTCGGCGCTTGCCTTTGCCACCGACTGGGCGACCTCGTTCGCCGATTCGCCGCCACCGTACATTGGCGCAAGCGCGCGCACGTAGGCCTGCTGCACGGCGCCCAGATTGGCATGGGCGAAGGCGCCCTCGCGTGCCGACATGAAGCTGGCGTAGTTAACCTGATTCTTCGCGAAAAACATCATGCCGTATTGCAGGGTGCCAAGGCCGAGCAGCGCGATCAATGGCCCGACCACGGCAAACTCAATCATCGCCGAGCCGCGCTGCTTTGACCAAGGCTCGACATCCACCGGCTTGCGCTGCCCGAAGTACGGGTGGCTGACGCGGGCGCCTGGGGCTATGTCAAATGCCTTGATTGCGCCAGCGGCCAGTTCCAGCGTGTGGACTGTATGCGGTCCGGATGCCTTGCCGTGGCTGGCACGCCATGCCTTGAGATTCGCCACGCAGCGGGTAACCGTACCGTACTTGTCGAGATAAACGACGTCGATTGAACAGCGCATAAATGCACTGTGTACGCTTGCGCAACGCGTTATCAGCATGCCCTCGGTCGCGTGGAGTGGCGGGCTCAGCATGAGCCCGCGAAAGCGTGTCAGGAAGCTGTCCGCAGTGCGCAGCGAAAGCTCGTGTGCGCCACTCGCTGTGTACAAGGTGCAAGCGGTGTGGTTCGATGCCATGTTCTACAGTCCCATGCTCATGAATTGCACCGCGATGGGGAAGAACAGGACGATGAAGGTACATGGGAAAATAAAGGCGATCAGCGGGAACAGCAGCTTCACAGGCGCTTCCATCGCCAGCTTCTCGGCGCGCAAGAAGCGCTCGGTGCGACGTTGGTCCGCCTGAGCGCGTAACGCCGGCCCCAGGCTCATGCCGACGCGCTCGGCCTGCACCATGGCAGTGACGAAGCTCGTCACGCTGCCTTCCTGCAGCCGCTCGCTCATATCCCGCAATGCTTCCGCTCGCGCCTTGCCGTTCCGAACATCGCGCAACACACGCTGGATTTCGTCGCGCAGGAGTCCATGAGGACCTTTCTCTACGGCCTGATTGAACGCGCCCTGCAAATTAAGACCCGCCTCGACGCACAGCGTAATCAGGTCGAGCACGAAGGGAAGCGACTTTTGCAGCTGGCGTTTACGCAATGCGATGCGATCCTTCAACCAGATGGCACAGTAGCCCCAGCCGCCCAGTACGCCCCCGGCGGCCGCCTGCCAATAATGCTCGGCAGAGAAATCGCCGGACGGGCCTTGCCCCAACAGCTTCAGTACGCCTACTGCCGCGCTGGATATTGCCAGCGCGCACAGCAGACGTCCGGCCACGAACTGCGGAGCGCTGAGGCAGAATTCCAGACCAGCCTTTCGTAGTCGTGTCGGCAACGATGCGGCCGGCGCTTGCGAAACGATCCTGGCGAGCGGATAGGCAAACCATTGAATGGGCCACCAGAGCAGGCGGAACCCGAGGGGCGGAGGGTCCTTGTAGCGGCGGTCTTCGGGCGGAATTTCGGCTACGGCACGGGCTAGCTGCAAAATCGAGAGACCAGCCGCCGTGCCGAACAGCACAGCCAGTATCATGATGACGAGCGTTATTGTCGATGGAGACATATCGCACCTTTGCTGGTCAGACGTCGATCGCGACGATTCGACGGATAACGTAGACTCCAAGCGCCTCAAGAATGGCGATGACTGTGAGCGCGCCCCAGCCCATCGGTGTATGCCACAGGACACTCATCGCACCCGGCTCCATCTCATTGAGTATCGCCATCAGCCCGATGGGTAGCAGGCCAACGATCCAAGCCTGCAGCTTTCCCTGCGATGTCAGTGCCCGTATCTTCCCTTCGATCTGCAAGCGGTTACGCACCGTATTGGCCGTGCGTTCGAGCATTTCGGCGAGTCCGCCGCCTGTCTCCGAGGCTATGCGCATGGCCGATACCGTGAGAATCGTGGTGGGAGTGGGCATACGCCGCGCCAGCCCAGTCAAGCTTTGTTCCAATGTGGCGCCAAGCCGCTGCTCGCGCAGCAAAAGCGTAAACTCCTGACCCAGCGGGGCCGGGGCTTCGATCACCAGCTGGGCAATTGCGGAACGCAGGCTTAGGCCCGCACGGAGTGCGCCCGACAGCATTGTCAGGGTATCGGGCAACTGCTCTTCGAACCGGCGTAGTCGACGCTGTCGCAAGTGTGCATAAACCAGGCGTGGCAGAAACCCAAGGGCGGCACCGGTGACCAGCCCCAGCACTACGCTGCGGAAGAACAGCGCCGACAGGACGCTACCGAGGACCACCAGCGCGACATGGGCCACGAAGATCTTGCCTGGGTCAACGAACAGGAAGAACTCACGCGCCTGAAAACTGGTGCGCTCGGTGAATTGCGTCCGATAACGGGCCATCGTGCTGATGCCGATATCGATTACGAACCAGGTGAATAACGCTGCCGCGATAGCGGCCACTACTGCCAGCGCAAGAAGAATCGTCTGGGTGGTCATTTGGCACCACCGCGCAGCAGGTTGGACTCTGGGAGCTCCAGCTCGCTATCCCCGCTGAACCCTCCATCCTGGATTTCATTGCGAACAACAGGTTTGAATATCTCCATGTCGAGCGGGCGGCTCGAAAAGCGCAGCGACTCGTAGAACGTCGGGGCCATGTCGCACCCGGTGAAATGGCCGCGAACCTTGGCGTCGCTGCCGTGGCCATACCCTTGATTCGCAAACCGGAACAATTCCTGCAATTGTAATTTTCCACTTTCGATCCCCGTCACCTCGGCGATGCTCGTGACCATGCGGGTGCCACAGGCAAAGCGGGTTTGTTGAACGATAAGGTGAATGGCCGAGGCGACCTGGTCACGAATGGCTGACAAAGGCAAATCCATCCCTGCCATCAACACCATGGTCTCGAGGCGCGCGAGGGCATCCCGCGGGCTGTTAGCGTGCAGGGTAGTCAGCGAGCCATCGTGGCCCGTGTTCATCGCCTGCAGCATGTCAAGGGCCTCTCCCCCCCTGCACTCGCCCACTACGATCCGGTCGGGCCGCATCCGCAGTGTGTTCCTGACCAGTTCCCTGATCGGTATCGCCCCTTTCCCCTCGCCGTTGGCAGGGCGCGACTCTAGGCTGATCCAGTGGTCGTGATGCAGCTGCAGTTCGGCCGCGTCTTCCACGGTGATGATGCGCTCTTCGTGGGGGATGAAGTTGGACAGGATGTTCAGTAGCGTCGTCTTGCCCGAACCCGTCCCCCCGGAAACCACGATATTCCGGCGCGCTGCCACGCACACCTCGAGAAACTCCGCCATTTCCTCGCTCATGGAACCTAGTTCGACCAGGTCCTGACCAGTCATCTTGCGTTTGGCAAATTTACGGATCGTCAGCGCCGGTCCCTTCAAGGCCAAGGGAGGAATGATGGCATTTACCCGCGAGCCATCCTTCAGGCGCGCGTCGACCATCGGCGAAGACTCGTCGATGCGGCGACCGAGCGGCGTAACGATCCGTTCGATCACACCCAGCACAGCGCGTTCGCTCGTGAAGGTGAGCGGATGCCGTTCGAGTCGGCCTCGGCGTTCGACGAAAATCTTGTCGAACTGATTGACCATGATCTCAGTGACGCTGTTGTCCTGCAATAGCTCTTCGAGCGGGCCCAGACCGACTGCTTCGTTCAGCACCTGCATGGCGAGAGAATCGCGATCGATCTCGGCAGGGATGGCGGCCTGCGTTTCCGAGATAATTTCGAGGATAAAATTGTTCGTGGCCTCTCGGAGCTGAGCATCGCTCATTTTCGAGACATCATGGCGGCGCAGATCCATACGTTCGAGCAAGGTCGCATGCAATCGTGCGCGCCATTCGAATTCCACCTGCTTGTGTTTTGGCAGTGTTGTCACACGTGCGGGTTCCTGCGGCGCTGCTTTGATCGAAACCGCCTGGCCGGCTGGGTTCCGATCGCGCACCGTTTGGCACTGGCCGAGCTGCACAACCTCAAGTGGCGGGGCGCCCACGTTTTCCATGCCCGCTTGGCTTGCGAGCGCATCATTGGGCAACCGGCGGTTGCCAGAGGTTCGACGATTTTCCGCGCCATTCGATTCTGCATGCGCACTCTTAGTACGACGCTCTGACAAACCCGGCGCCCTGCGATTTGGTCCGCCCGATTGAGCAGCAACTGGCATCTCGACCACGCGCAATTTGAAGGGCCCGATTGAAATCAGGTCGGCCGGGGTGAGCGGTCCATGCTGCCCAGTCACGCGCATGCCGTTGACAGTCAGGCCGAGGTAGCAGCCCAGGTCTTCAATCAGCACGCCGGACGTGGTCTTCATGAAGCGGGCATGCTGTTTACCCACGCGCCAGCTGTCCAGCTCAATGTCGTTGCGGGGACTGCTGCCGGCCACGCAGTCGTCCGGCACGTCGAACAGCTTCACGCTGCCGTCCGTGTGAATGATCTCTATCTTGAACATGGCGATCGCCTGTTTAGTTGTTGTGCGCGTTACCGCGCCCCTTCTGGAGCGGATTGCTCAAGTACGGCGGTTCCCCCAGGTTTTGCTGCAGGCGTTCCTTGGTGCGTTCGATCCGATCCAGCATTGCGGGAGTGCGACTGTCGACCAGATGCGGCGTAACGAAAACGACCAGTTCGGTCTCCTTGTTCTGGAACCGCTTTGAGCGGAACAGCGCGCCCAGGACAGGTATATTGCTCAGGAATGGAAGACCTTCGATATCGGTGCTCAGACTGCGCTGCAGCAGACCCGACAAGACGATGGTTTCGCCGGGCCTTACGTTGAATTCGGTTCGGGTATGCCTTGTCAGCAATGCCGGGCCGTTGGTGCTCGATACCGACGTGTCAATTGCGCTGACTTCGGAGTCGATGACGGCCCGGATTGCACCGCTCCGAGCAACCCGCGGCTCGATGTCGAGCCGTACTCCATACGGTTTGAACTGCACTGTCACGCCGTTGACGCTGGCCACGGAGTACGGGATTTCGCCACCCGCATGGAAGGTCGCCCTGGAGCCGCTCCGCGTCGACAGCTGAGGCTCCGCCAGCACGGAAGCCGTGCCGTTTTGTTCGAGTGCCTGCAAGGTCGCGTTCAGCCCAAGGTTCAGAGCACTCGTCACCGCCGGGCTGGATGGATAAACCAGACCGTTTGGCGCGTTGGAACCGATGGGCACCCCGGCCTCGCCTCCTGGTAGCGCGATGGACAGGCCGCTCCTGTCGCCACGCGCAACGGGGCGCCAGACGGCACCGACCGCCGCGCCACCGGTCGTATTCCATTTCAACCCGAGGTCGCGCAATTGGCTGCGAGGGAACTCGACGACCTTCACATCCATCATGACCGTCTGCTCCCAACCGACGGGGCTGGTGAAATTGACGATTTGCGGGTAGCGCTTGGCCAACTCGGTCACCTTATCGCGATCGGCGTCTGTCAGATCGTCGCCTTCGACGATCACCTTGTCGCCGACCACGGTTGCCTGGGCCTTGGGAATGGTTGACAGGAAGCCGGCTATGTCGCGGGCATAGCGGCTCATATCGTTGACCATGACGTTGACCTTCATCCTTCGGTAGCGCCCCTCGCCGGTCCAAACGTAGAGCATGGTGGTGCCAGCGCCGTTTGCAAAAATGATGATGTCCTTGCCATCCAGCGCTTCGGCGGTGATAACCTGGCCGCTGCCCACAGCGATGCGTGCCACACCTGGCACCGCAAATACACGCGATTCGCCAACGAACATTTCGACGTCCTGCAGTGGCTCCGAACTATCGGGTTCGGCCACCGATAGCGAAGTGGCTCGCTCCTGCGCAAGGGACATAGCCGTCCCCGACTCTGGCGGCAGCCCATTCGCCCTCGCGGTGGCGGTCTGCGATGACGCTGCTGGTGCTGCAGAGCGCGACTGCGGCCATGCCAAAGTGGATGTCCCGGCAAGTAGCATGCACAGAGCCGTCATCAGCCCCCGCCTGGGTTGCCACGGCTTTGCGGATATCACAGCGAGTGACTGCGCAGGAGGGCTTGCCAGCGCACCAAACGCTGAGTGTAAGTGGCTATTCATCTCTATGACTTTCTCTCGGTAGGATCTGAGGTGGCAACGCTTGCTTGTCAGTTAGGGGAGCACATGAGTCGGGGCGAGGGCTGTGACGGAGGGACCCGCTATCACTGCGCCGCCAGCTGCCGCGGCAAGTGCAGGCCGCCTGGGCTGTGGCGTGACCGTCGGCGCGGTTTGCGGCCTGTTGGAGGCATTGAGGCGCAGAGCCTCCGGCGGGAATGTCGCGTTGCTGCCGCCATATAAGACCGGTACACTCTTCGGCACGTGTCGTGCCACGCGCCTGTTGCCGAACAGGGAAGCCAGATCCAGGCTCTTGTTGCCGATTGGTTCCTTGTCGTTCGGATTACGGAGCAAAGCAGTAAGCTTGCCTGTTTCCCGCGCCACGATAATGTTCTTGGCCTGGTCCGGCGTGGTATTCAGCGTTACCGTCGCAAACTGGTTCGTCTCGCCACTCTTGGGATCATCGACCATGCGCTGGCCGGTGGCCATCACTTGTACGCTTTGCAGCAGGGGCAGCACTACCTTTGCGCCATTCTGGTCAACGGCAAACATCAGATCAATCAAATCGCCTGGCTCCAGCATGCCGGAAAGGGAATTGATCTCATCGACCACAACCGTAATGGCTCGCTGGCCCGGCGCAAGCCGTGCGGAAAACGTCGGCGCACGTACTGCTTCCATCTGACTCCACATGATCATTTCGCCGCTTTTGACGTCATACGCAATCGCCTTGCCATCAATGCGAGCGAAGTCCTCGGGTCGTATCGCCCCGGACTGTACGAAATCGACAGGAATCTTACGGACCGCCAGAGTCTGACTGCTGAGCCTCGTGCCAGCGGCAAGCTCGGTCTTGGCGACGACGATGTCGGCGGTTTCTCGCTTATTGCTTTCTGCAATGGACTCGATCTGATGACTCAGGAAGCTGCGCGCGGCGAGCGCGGTCAGCAAACCTATGAATAGCGCAATCCCCAGCGACAACCAGGTCTTGTTAATTTTACGCAGCGATTGAAAGTTGAGTTTCATGGTCAGCCCGGAAGAGAAATGGCGTAACTAAATTTGCGGAATGCGGTGCCGAATGCTTGAACCAGTTGCAGCAGGACGCTGTCCGGCGCTGACATGCCTAGTCCGACCGCGAGCGCCAGTGCCCCGCACACGACGATATATTCCATGCTTGCCTGGCCGCGCATTCGCCAGCCGCGAGCGCGCATCATTTGGCATTCCTTGCGAACGTAACGCGGTTCAGGACGATGACACTTCTTCCAACGCTATCGCTGGACAGCACCGCGATCGCCTCGGCGTTGGGCCCTTTGAAGAACAGCGTTCGCGCGCTGGCCGTGACACGACTGCGCGCGCCCTGGCCCGCACCTCGCGGTGGCGTGAAATCGCGTTCCAGGATAAAACCCTCGGCACGCAGCAGCCGCTGGACGTACTCGTTGTTAACCCCGATGCTGTGGGAGTTGACGATGGCGTCGTGATCGGCACGGATATCGCCATCAATGGACGTCGTGTGGCTCGCCAGGGTCGAGCCGGGAGGCAGAGCTGGCAGCAGGCGGCGGGCCACGTCAGCATCTTCCTTGTCCACAGGTGGTCTGGTCACCGCAATCGTCCCTCGGGTGCCGGAACCGACGGGATCGAGCTGCACCGTCATGTAGAACTGACCTTCTCTACGTCCCAACATGAGTGTGTTGCCCCGACGGTCCTCCATCAAAGGCTTGCCGAGCACCTGGCGAAACGATGTCGCCAACGCTGCAGGTGTGGCGGTCGATACGAAGCCACGCATTCGCACCGGTGCGCCATCGACAATCGTCTCCTGCCCAACGTCGAATGTCTCCACCTGCGGAGGGATGCGAACGTGAGGCCAACGCGCGTCGTCAGGCGCGGCAAACGCTGGCTTAAACAGTGCCAATGCCGCAAGCGCTGCGCCAGATTGCATCAGGATGTGTTTACTGATCACACGCGTTGGGTCTACCATCATGGGCACCTTATGCACGGTCGGGGTAGTTGGATCGGCGCTAATTGAGCCGGTCAGATGGAACGACGTCTTGCCAGAAATCCAGCTGCCCCAGCGCAGGGGCCTGTATCTTCCCTGCCTCAAAGGGCGCAATGAAACTACCCGCAATCGATGCAACCTGCCTTAGCTGCGTTCCTGGAACCAGCAGTTTGCTGTCAATGCGCTCGGTCACTTTCTGCGGAGAGTCGGCGTCCCAGCCATTCACCGTAATACTGGTCTGACGGGCAATTGTGAGGTTGATCTGGTCGAACGGTTGATAGGACTTCAGGATGGTCGGGGTATTCGCGAGCGCAACATTGACGTTGGCAGTGAAGATGCCGGCCGCACTCAGCCTGAGCTGGTCGGCAACACCCGTTTCGATACCCGAGCCCGTGATTTTGTTAAATGGGTGCCCGTCTTCTGACGGTGCGAAACCCTTGGCCTGTGACGCATTGCCCTTGTCGCCGAAACTGATCGTAACGTCCTTGTCTATGTCGGCAATCAGTGGTTCGTTGGTCGGCCCGTGCCAGAACCGGTTTCTGTGGGCATCGAAGTTACCGGCGACGTCGTTCGTCTTGACGGGTGCGTCGGGATTGCTGAAAAATCTGCGCCGCACCTCCGCAGCCAACTGTGCCGGATCCTTCCAGCTGTTTTGCCATTCATTGCGTACGGCAGCATTGAACGCGACGTAGCGGCTGGCCATTTGGGTATGGTGGACGATATCCTGGTATTTCGCGATCATCGGCGGCAGCAAGAAGAGCGGCACCAGCGCCAACGCCACCACCAGAAACTCGGTCAGCGCCTGTCCACCGCTGCGCATCGCCATTCGTGGAAGCATCGTCATTTGGGCCTCCTGCTGGTGATCTGAAAACCGTCGGCACGATGCGGCGCAAACACTGCTGCGTCCACCATGGCGTTCGCCTGAGCCAGGACGGCATGCGCGCTTACGCCACCGACGTTGGTCACCTCGAGCTCCATGTTCGCACTGCGCACTCCAGAGCCATTCTGCCGACCAGCGAGCGTGTCGCCGCGCCAGATGCATGTCGTGCCGAACAGACCATTTGTCTCCACGTCGCAGTCGATTCCAGCGATTGTCTTGCGCTCCCCCGTTTTCGTGGGGCCGAACTGTTTCATCGCGTTGTCCATCGCGGCCAGTGCTTCCCGTGATGTTGCATGCACGGCGCCCACTCTGCCGGCCGGCACTCCTACTGGTGCTTGAGTCCGTCTCGCAAGCGGGGCATTACTCCCCGCGCCATCGCCGCAGTACCCACGCGCGGTTTTGTGGATGAAGTCAATATCGCATTGCCCTATGGCGGATTCGAGCCTCGCTATTGCTCCACGAATTTCCATCAAGCTGCAGTCGGCGGGATTCACTGCGTAGACGAGCGTGGTGCTGTACGTGATCCGCCGATTTGCAGCATCGTAGGTGTCACGCTGGATGCTTTCGACATAGTCCGGCCAGAACCGCGGTGGTCGACTTTTTCCGCCGAGAGGTGCCTCGACGCAGCGTTGGACCTGAGCCTTCAATTCGTCCAACATCGCGACATGGCCGGTCTTTCCCTCGACCCAGCCCTGCAGCCGGACCCAGTCAGCCTTCACCGATCCCCTACCCGTACCCGGCTTTTGGTGAGGAGGCGGTGAATTGCGCAGCGCTGCCTCGCCTGCCGTGGTAGCGTTCGCGGGCAACCAAACCAGCGAAACCAAGGCGATCAAGGTGACGAGCATGGCGTCTGCACGGTTCGGCCGAAAACGACTGCTCCCGCTCCTGCTGCACTCGCGATTCGTGCTCATTGAGGTGCTCCCTTCGCGATTGCTTTCGCGATGTCAGCGCTTGACGTCGATACGAGGTGAACCTGCCAGAAAGGGTTGAACAGGCTCGCCAACTCGGCTTTTTCGTCGCTACGCGGCACCGGACGCCGGAAGAACACTTCCGATGTGGACACTGCCATCAGCGCACCAGATGCAAGGTTGCTGTCAAACTCGGCCAACCTGCCCGACGGCTTCACAGTGGATCTTCCTTCAGATGTCCGAGTCTGATCCTTCGACCTGGTCAGCCGGATCGAGAAGCGAAGCACTGGTTGTGAGTCCGCTGGAGCCTTCAGTGCGCTTTCCCGCAGTTCGTAAAACTTTGGCAGTCCTTTGTATTTCCAGGTCTTGCTGCTGACAGAGGAGCTTGCGACGGGGTTGTCGGACCGCGAGCCACCGAAGCCGTGGTCTTGATCACTACTGCTCCCGGCTGCCTGGTCGGCAGCGCCGAGCGGCATCTCATCCTCGTCGCAGCTCACCCCAAACAAGTGTACGTGCCAGGTCCAGGTGTGCAGCGAGGCAGTATCCATTGCATGCCACTCGTCAAACCCGATCAGTTCGGTACCGCCACGTCTGCGGAATTCGGCTTTGGTCCCCAGAATGCAAGGAAAATGATTGGCCGATGTCCAGGAACGCTGCACGGAGAATTGATCACGATTTGTGGCTTCGACAGTAGCGTCCTTGAACCGGGTCCGGTCCTTATCTGCGTAACGCGTGATGAAGCCCGCTCCGCTCACACCGAAATCGTCTGTGAGCGGAGCAGTGTCGACACGAACTGCACCATCATTCACGTAGTTGGCGTCGGCAACTTCCTGCATCAGCGCCTTGCGTGCAAGGAACAGGTCTGTGGCCATGTTCAACTGGGCTGCCTGCAAGGCGTCTTTGGCAAGCTCCGCTGTTGCAGCCACGGCCTGCGCTGCTGTCGGGACACTCTGGCCTAGCATCTGCGCGGCAGCTGCCCCCGGCGGAAGCCCTAGCGCGTAGCAGGCTGGAACATAAGCCAAAAGGGCCAACCAGACTGGTACTGCGTACTGGTTCTGACAGTTCATTTGCGTTTGTGAACTGTGCGAATGGTCCGCAACGTATGTCGCCCATGAGGCCATACTGATAGCTTGGGCGATCATTACCTCGTTCGCCATCAGCGCCCGGTTCGTATAGGCTGCGAAGTTTAGCGCCCTGGCATGCATCACGCCGGCGCTGTAGGCGACCGCGTCCGCTGTATTGACCAGTTTGGTTTTTTCGGCAGTCAGCTGGCCTGTATTGAAGAGAAAGAACAGAGCGACCAACCCACCGATCAGTGTGAACAGACCGAAGACGAGCGCCTGGCCGGACTGACGACGTCGCGCCCTGATCCGCGTGACCGCTGAGTAGCGGACACAGTTGTTATTGCTTGCCAGCATCGGCTTGATTATTGTAAGTAGACAGCGAATTCGCGTCAGCTTTCTTCGCCCGGTCTTCTGCCTTCTTGGCGGCGTCCCCCGCAGCCTTGACCGCATTCGAGCCGTCCTTCCCCGCTACTTCCATTGCTATGCCGGCGGTCTGATTACGTACCGTTGCGCCGAACAACTGATAGACGGCAATCGCCGCGACCGCAATCAAGGCCACGATGATGATGTATTCGGTCATCCCTTGGCCACCTTGCAATAAATTGTGACGGAAGCGGTTCATAGTCCTACCTCTCATTCGAAAGTCATTCGGGGCAATTCGAACTTGAAGTGTATTTTCACGAGGCAATATTTTCTTTGCTACCGATCAACAAAGACGCCCTTGGGTATTCCCTCGCATGGGTACATTGATATAAGTCAATCTGCGTAGAGGAGCGCGTCGCACGCGCGGTGATGCGGAGCGGCGGTTCAGACTTGGGAAATCGCTGCCTCAACGGGGGTTGCATTGTTGTGGCGGCTTTTCGCCGAAGAGCGGTTTAGCTCGACCCTATGCTTCGGTCTTGTCTCTTGTTCTTGCTACGCAGACGTCGCGCGTTTCGGTCACTGGCACTGGGCGCCGGCATTGGTTTGGGCGTTGAGCGCCAGCAAATCGGCGCTTCGATGGCCCCCGCCGGTAGGTGGGTGACTACGATCACCCTCGACCGTGCTGACAAAAAACGGCATTCCGCAAGGGTGCTGCTTTGCTTTAGCCTAGCAGAGAGTTTCTGTAGTGGTCTGGGACGCGCGCCCTCGGCGCGCTGCGCTGGCGCGGGGCGCCAGCAAATGGGCGATTCGGAGAGCCTCGCGCTGGTAAGCGCTCGTCTTCGAATCCCACCCTCTTCCGTCCAGACAAAAAAAAACGGCATCCCGCAGGGGATGCCGTTTTCTTTTTGTTCTGGCGGAGAGGGTGGGATTCGAACCCACGGATGGGTTGCCCCATCGCTTGATTTCGAGTCAAGTACATTCGACCACTCTGCCACCTCTCCAGGTGCTGCGCGGCGTGGTTCAGTGCCGTTTCCCTTGCCGAAACGTTCGTTTCAACACGGGAGGCACTATTCTAGCGGAGCGTGGTTGCCGCGTCAAATCCCGGCAGTGGACGGGATGCCGTCCACTGCGCGGCCGTCAGAACTCGACCTTGAGTTGCGCGCCGGAAAATGCCGTCTGTGCGTGCAGGCTGATGTACAGATAGCCTGCGGGCGGATTGTTGACGACGATGGTTTCGTTGTTGCCCGCGTTGTACGAACCATAGTTATAGTCGTTGCGCGTGGCCCAGCGGCCCAGTGTGTTGGCGTACATGTCCGCATTGCCCGTGCCGCCCGAACTGGTGAAGCGGATCTGCTGCGTGCCGGCGGGGACCAGCAAGTACATGTACGCGTAATTGCCGGCGCTGGCCGACAGGTTCGAGCGGACGCAGTTCCTGCCGAGCTGCTGGCCCGAGCCGGGGCATTCCGGCAGGCCTGGGCTGCCCGCCACCGTGACCGACTGCGACTTCACGGCCGACTGCGCGCCCTTGTCGTCGGTAACCGTCAACGTCACCGTGTAGGTGCCGGCCGTGGCGTAGGTCTTGCTCGGGTTCGCGCTGGTGGCCGTGGTGCCGTCGCCGAAGTTCCATGCATGGCTGGCGACGGTGCCGTCGCTGTCGGTGGCGGTGCTGGTGAAGCGTGCCGTCAGGCCTGAGACGCTGGTCGTGAAATCGGCTTTCGGCGCCCCGTTGGTGCCGGAGCCGGTGCATTGCGCCAGGGCCGGGTTGTTCACGCACGGCAGCCAGTTCCTGAAATCGGCGTCCATGCTCGTGCCCATGGCCGCGCCGTTCATGTACGTGGCGTAGCCGCTGTAATTACCGGGCCGGAAGTAGCCCAGCACATTCGACACCTTGGTCCGCTGTTTCTCGAACAGGTAGCGCACCGCCAGGTAGCCCCAGTTGTAGACGCGCGTCTGGCCCGAGTTGTAGTCGTTGCGGAAGATCGTGCTGAGCGCGTACGTGCCGGCCGCCGCCTGCGCCTTCGCCGCGTCGTACGACACGTTGCGGTAGCCGTACGACATATATTCGGCAAACCCTTCCACCCACCATACGGAGTTGACGCTCATCGCGGCGTTGAAGTCGCCGTACATGTCGAAGCGGCCGTCCAGGTAGTGGATGTACTCGTGGGTCAGGTTCCAGATCTCGAACTTCGGCAGCAGCCATTCGGCCTGGTAGGCGATGAAGCGCGGCTGGTTGCCTGGGGCGTCCGGGGTCCCCTCCAGGTACATGCCGCCGTTGTTGGTGTCGATGCCGTAGATGGCACCCGCGTAGGTGCCGTAATCCTGGCTGCTGGAGAACACCACCATCTCGAGCTGCGTGTTGTTGTCGTTGGCGACCGGTACCGCGCCCGACTTGACGGCCGCGTGGAAGTACGACTCTTCACCGCCGACGATCGTGCACGCCTCGTTCAGTTGCGCGCGGCTCAATGACTGCGCGCGCAGGCGCAACGTGGGGCTGCAACTGTGGCTGATCGGCAGCACCTCGGTGGCCAGGCGCGTGCTGAAATTGCACAGGTTGTAGTAGGCGCAGTTGGCCTTGTCGTAGTAGTCGACCTGCTCGCCCAGTCCCACCCACAGCGCGGCGCTGGGGCCCGTGATGCTGCTGCGCTCGACCAGTGCCTTGGCCCGCGCCCGCGCCAGCGGCTTGGCGGCGGTGCTGTCGGCATATTGCAGGAAGCGCCCCAGTTCGCGGCCCGCGTTGGCCACCAGATAGCCGTCGTCGGTGCCCAGCAGGTCGAAGTGGCTGTTGGCGAAGTTGTACAGCGTGTCGACGATCGACGCATCGGCCTTCACCAGCGCCTGGAAGTCGGCATTCTGGTGGCCACGGAACAGCACCGTGAACGCGTTGTTGGTCGCCGCCGTCATCCACCACGAGGCCGCGGCATTGCTGTCGAACGCATTCAGCAGACGCTTGACAACGGAGTTCAGGTAGCGCGCGTTTTCCGACGCGCTGTCGATCAGCGTGACGAATTCCGCCAGCGTCTCGCCATGCGCGTCATTGACCAGGCCGAAGTTGCGGTTATTGACGAATGCGTCCAGCGCCGCACGGATGGCGCTTCTCAAGGCGGTGCCATAGGTCCCGGTCGACGCGGCGTCGTAATAGTTCACGTAGTAGCCCGCGCGCAGAAACATCACCATCTGCAGCGTGCCGCCGGCATTGGTGCCGTCATAGGCGGCCGCCGCGCCAACGAACGCGTTGGCGATCGTGATCATCTTGTTCTCGCTGAAGATCGCGCCGGCCGTCGTGCCGGTCACGCCGAACAGCGTGTTGACGCAGTCGCTGCTGCTGGCCTTGACGGCATCGACGAGCGCCGTGCCGCTGGCGCCGGCGAACAGCGCGGTGTCGCAGGCCGCCAGCGTGGCATTCGCCGCGACGCCGCTGACGCCTCGTGCCAGTTCCTTCGACGGCCGCAGCAATGCCCGGCTTTCAGCCTGCCTGGCCGGGTCGTCGCCGTACTTCAGGTAGGCGTTCGTGCTGGGCGCGACGGCGGGCTTGCGTTCGCTGGCGTCCTGCGCCCGTTTCTGGTGGTGCCTGCCCCGGTACAGATCCTCGATGCGGGCGGCGCGGGGATTGCGCTCCTGGCGCTCGACCCTGGCCTGCGCCGCTTGCAGCGTCTCCGCCGGTGCCGCCGCCGCGTGGGAACTCGCCAGTCCCGCCATTGCGAGCGCGGACAGCAGCAGCCGTGGCGCCATCGTCATGTTCGTTGAATGCATGGTGTCTCCGATGATTGGTTTCAGGCCCGGCATTGCCGTACCGCCGGGAGAACAAATCCTAGCCAACCACCGCTGCCGGGCTTATGCCACTTTCGCCGGGCGCCTCGCCCAAATCGGCACGGCCGGCGTGCAACCCGCGTCGCTGTGCCGTTTTCGCTGCCGCGGCGGGCCGGGATCGACAAGACCCGGCCGGGTCGCGACTGTAGCCTTGGCACAACACGTAACCAGGCATCAGCTCATGACCACCACACTGACCATCGTCGATTCGCACACGGGCGGCGAACCCACCCGCCTGATCGTGGACGGCGGCCCCGATCTCGGCACCGGACCATTATCCGAACGGCTGGCCCTTCTGCGCCGCCACCATGACCACATCCGCACCGGCACCGTGTGCGAACCGCGCGGTTCCGACGTGCTGGTGGGCGCGCTGCTGTGCGAGCCGCATGCCGCCGACTGTGTGGCCGGTGTCATCTTCTTCAACAACGTCGGTTACCTCGGCATGTGCGGGCACGGCATCATCGGCCTGGCGACGTCGCTGGCGCACCTGGGCCGGATCGGGCCGGGACGGCACCGTATCGACACGCCGGTCGGCGTCGTGGTCGCCCAGTGGCATGCCGACGGCAGCGTCAGTGTCGACAACGTGCCGGCATACCGACACGTCAAGGACCAGCCGGTCGCCGTGCCCGGCCACGGCATCGTGACGGGCGATATCGCCTGGGGCGGCAACTGGTTCTTCCTCGTGGCGGAACATGACCTGGAAGTCGCGCCACGCAACCTTCAGGCGCTGACCGCGTTCGCCGCCGCCGTGATGGCGGCGTTGCGCGCGGCCGGCATCACGGGCGCGGATGGCGCGGCAATCGATCACGTCGAACTGTTCGGCCCTTCGGCGCGGGCCGACAGCCGCAACTTCGTGCTGTGTCCGGGCGGCGCCTACGACCGTTCGCCATGCGGCACGGGCACCAGCGCCAAGCTGGCCTGCCTGGCAACGGACGGGCACCTGGCAGAAGGCCAGCCGTGGCGGCAGGAGAGCATCATCGGCAGCATCTTCGAGGCCAGCTACCGCCGCGTGGGCGAGCGCATCGCCCCGACCATCCGCGGCACCGCGTGGATCAGCGGCGAAGCGTGGCTGGTCTTCGACGAGAATGACCCGTTTGCCTGGGGCATACCCGGCATCTGCTAGCGTGCCCCCTGCGCGACCTGCAGCCCGTACTGCGTGGGGCTCATGCCGACATAGGCCTTGAACTGGCGGCTGAAGGCGCTGTGGTCGGTGTAGCCGCATTCGTACGCGACTTCGGCGATACGCACGCCGGGGCGGTCCGTGATGATGGCGCGCGCCGCCGACAGCCGGCATTGCAGCAGCAACTGCCGCGGCGTGTGGTGAAACACCTTCTGGAACAGCCGTTCGACCCGCGACAGCGACAGGCCCGCCTGCGCCGCCAGTTCGCGGATGCAGACGTCTTCCTGGTAGTGGTCGCGGATGTACTGGGCGATGTCGGCGATCTGTCGATACGCGGGATGCAGCTCGTCGGGCAGACCAAGGTCGCGCGAGGTGCCGATCAGGCCGACGATGGCACCAATCCTGTCCCGCAGCGGCATCTTGCGCGTGATGCACCAGCCGCGGCTGCGGCCCGGATAGATGTGCAGTTCCAGGTGCCGGTCGATGGATTCGCCCCGATCCAGCACGCGCCTGTCCTGCGCCAGATACGACTCCGCCAGCGCGCGCGGGAACAGCTCCAGCGCCGTCTTGCCGACGACGTCCTTCTTGTGGCGCACACCGCAGCGGCGCACCATCGTGCGGTTGATGCTGAGATAGCGCCCCTGCGTATCCTTGATGAAGAACGCGATGTCGTTCAACCCGTCGAACATCGTTTCGACCGTATCGATACCGATTGCCGCCAGGTCGTCCAGGTCATTCAACTCGATCATGTCTCCCTCCCCAGCATGAATATAGGGGCTCGCGCGGGGCTTGGCAAACGCAAAATGGCGCCTGGCGCCGGACACGCAACGACTGTGCCGATTTCGGCCTGGTTCGGGCCCGCTGCGCGCAAGACCGCGGCAACCGGGAGCCGTAGCATAGGACCTTTCAAATGCCCAAGGCGAAGGAGAGGTACAGTCATGTGGAACGGAATTCTTCCAGCGGTTACCACCAAATTCACGGACGACGGCGAACTGGATCGCGACGAGATGCTGCGCTGCTTCCAGCTGCAGATGGATGCCGGCGTCGACGGCCTGATCGCCTGCGGCTCGCTGGGCGAAGGCCCGATGCTGTCGCACGACGAACGCATCGAGGTCCTGCGCCTGTGCAAGCGGGCCAGCGGCAGCAAACCGGCGCTGCTGACGATTGCCGAAGCGGCCACGAAAGACGCCTGCGCACTGGCCCGCAAGGCCGCCCGTGCCGGCGCCGACGGCCTGATGGTGGTGCCCAGCACGATCTACCACACCGACCCGCGCGAGACGGTGGCCACGCTGACGGCGATCGCCGCGGCCAGCGAACTGCCGATCATGATCTACTCGAACCGCCTGGCCTACCGGGTCGACGTGACGATTCCGATCATGGAAGAACTGGCGAAGATCGACCAGTTCGTGGCCGTCAAGGAGTCCTCCGACGACATCCGCCGCAGCACGGACATCATCAACCATTTCGGCGACCGCTTCGCGCTGCTGACAGGCGTGGACAACCTCGCCTTCGAAGCGCTGGCGGTCGGCGCCACCGGCTGGGTCGCGGGGCTGTGCCTGGCGTTCCCCGCCGAGACGGTGGCGATCTACCGCCTGATGCGGGCGGGCCGGAACGCCGAAGCGCTGGCGATCTATCGCTGGTTCCGTCCCCTGCTCGACCTGGACGTCTCCACTTACCTGGTGCAGAACATCAAACTGGCCGAGCAACTGGCGATCGGTTCCAACGACCGCGTGCGGGCGCCCCGGCTGCCGCTGGCGGGCGAGCGCCGCGCCCAGGTGGAACGGACGATCCGGACGGCCATCGACTGCCGCCCCGTCCTGCCCACGTTCGCGTGACCCGGCCTGACACGATCGTCATCGGTGCCGGCATCGTCGGTGCCGCCTGCGCCGTCGAACTGCAGGCGCGCGGCAGAAGCGTGCTGCTGGTCGACCGGGCACACCCGGGCGCCGGCGCGACGGCGGCGGGCATGGGCCACCTCGTCGCGCTGGACGAAACCGATGACGAACTCGATCTGTGCCTGTACTCGCTGCAGCACTGGGACCGTTATCTCGCGGAGCACGGCGCGCTGGCCGAACATGCCCGCTGCGGCACGCTGTGGGTCGCGGAAAACGATGCCCAGCTGGCCGAAGCGGGACATCGCGCGGAACGGCTGGCGCGGCGCGGCTGGTCGGCCAGCCCGCTGACGGCGGTGCAGCTGGCCGCCATCGAGCCGGCATTGCGGCCCGGTCTGGCTGGTGGTGTGAGGGTCGCGGCTGACAGCGTCGTCTACCCGCCGGCCGTCGCCGCGCACCTGGCGGCGCAGCTCGCAACGATGGGCGGCGCGACACTTCTCGACAGCGCCGTCGCCACCATCGGCGCCGGCTTCGTGCAGTTGACGTGCGGCCGGCGCATCGAGGCCGACGACGTCGTGGTGGCCGCCGGCTGCGCGCTGCCCACGCTGCTGCCCGGCATGCCGGTGTTTCCGCGCAAAGGCCACCTGGCCATCACCGACCGCTATCCGGGCCGCCTGGCCCACCAGGTGGTCAGCATGGGCTATGGCCAGACGGCGGCCGGCGCGGACGGCCTCGCGGTCGCCGCCAACGTGCAGCCCCGCCCGACGGGACAGTGGCTGATCGGCTCGTGCCGCCAGGACGGCATCGACGATGCGGCTGTCGATCCGCGCGTGCTGGCCGCCGTGCTGCGCAGCGCCATCGCCCTGCTGCCGGATCTTGCCGGCATGCGCGTCCTGCGCAGCTGGACGGGTATGCGTCCGGCCAGTCCGGACGGCCGCCCCATCATCGGCCGCCATCCGACCCGCGCGCGCACGTGGCTGGCGGCGGGCCATGAAGGCCTGGGCGTGACGACGGCGTTCGGCACCGCCCACATGCTGGCGGACCTGATGGCCGGCCAGGCGCCCGCCATCGACGCCGCTCCGTATTCCCCTTCGAGGTTTCACCATGACTGAACTCACTTGCAGCATCACGGTGGACGGCATCGCCGTCGCCGTCGCGCCGGGCGCCAGCGTCGTGGCTGCCCTCGTCATCGCCGGCAATCGGTGCACCCGCGTTTCCCTGACGGGCCAACCCCGCTTCGCGCTGTGCGGCATGGGACGCTGCCAGGAATGCCGCGTAACAGTCGATGGCCGCCCGCACGTGCTGGCGTGTCGCACCGTTTGCGCGGACGGCATGCAGGTGCTGACAGGAGGGCGGGCATGATGCACATCGTCGGCAGCGGACCCGCCGGGCTGGCCGCCGCGCATGCGGCCATCACGGCAGGCGCCCATGCCTGCCTGATCGACGACAACCATGCCCCCGGCGGGCAGGTCTGGCGCGGCGGCCCCGCCGCGTGGAGCGACGGTCCCGCGCCGGGATTGTGGCGCGCATTGCAGGACCATCCCCGCTTCACGCACATGCAGGGTGCGGCCATCGTCGGCTGTGTCGATGCCCATACGCTGCTGATGGAAAGCGATGCCGGCGGCACATGCGTTCCATTCGAGCGGCTGGTGCTGTGCACGGGCGCACGCGAGCGCTTTGTGCCGTTCCCCGGCTGGACGCTGCCGGGTGTGATGGGCGCGGGCGGGCTGCAGGCTCTCGTCAAGGGCGGCATGCCGCTGCGGGGGCGCCGGGTCGTGGTGGCCGGCACCGGACCGCTGCTGCTCGCGGCCGCGGCCACGGCGCTGCAGGCCGGCGCCGACGTCGCGGCCATCGTCGAGCATCAGCCTGCATCGTCGCTGGCGCGCTTCGGCGCCGCGCTGGCTCTGCGCCACCAGGGCAAGCTGCGGCAGGCGGCCGGGTTGTTCTACCGCCTGAGGAAGGTGCCGTACCTGACGGATGCGCTGGTCGTCGAGGCCACCGGCCAGGATGCGCTGCAGGGTGTGGTCGTCCAGGCAGGACGTGGCCGGACCGAATACCGCTGCGATGTTCTCGGCGCAGGCTTTGGCCTGTGCGCGAATACGGAGCTGGGGCAGGCGTTGGGATGCGTTGCCGTGGACGGTGCGTTGCAGGTCGATGCGCGCCAGCGCACCAGCGCGCCGCACGTGTGGGCCGCCGGCGAATGCACCGGTATCGGCGGCGTCGACAAGGCGCTGGCCGAGGGACGTGTCGCCGCGCTGGACGCGCTGGGCTTGCAGCCTTCCCCGCGCGACCTTGCCGCGGTGCGCCGGCAGCGTGACTTCGCGGTGGTGCTGGCGCGCCATTTCGCACCGCGGCCGGCGTTGCGGGAGCTGTGCCGGGACGACACGATCGTCTGCCGCTGCGAGGATGTCACGCTGGCACGGTTGCGGCCCTATCGCGACTGGCGGGAGGCAAAGCTGGCCACCCGCGTGGGCATGGGGGCCTGCCAGGGCAGTACTTGTAGGCCTGCCTGCCAGATGTTGTTCGGCTGGGAGGCCGCTGCGATGGGGCGTTTGCCGTTGGCGCCGGCTTGTGCCGGGACGCTGGCCCGGATCGAGTAACAGAGTACGCACATGACTTCCGGCACATGCGTGCGGGTTGTCTCCTTCCTAGAATGGGCGCTCTGGCTGCCGATTGGCCGGAGCAGTATTTATCCATTCAAGGAAATCCATGACCAGACTGTTTATCTCTACCCTTCTTGCCGCCGCACTTGCGCCTTCGCTGGCCTTTGCAGCGGATGCCTATCTGGGCGCTACCGCCACGCGCGGCGGCACGCTGACGTTCGTCAATCCCGTCAACGGCAAGTCCGCCTCCGCGGATGCCAGGGCTACCTACAAACTGTACGGCGGCTATGCGCTGACCGACTACCTCGCTGTTGAGGGGGGCTTTGCGCATACGGGCACTACGCATTACAGCAGGACCGACCTGGGTTTGGCGTCCGATCCGACGTTTCGCATGCAGTCGTACTACGCTGCCGCGCGGCTGACGCACCACTTCAACGAGGACTGGTCGGTGTTTGGCAAGGCGGGGGTGGCGCATGGCCGGTTCAAGTTGACGGACGGCGCCGGTGGGGCGGACAGCGTGTCGTCCAGCAAACCGCTGCTGGGGGTTGGCGTGGCTTACAACGTTACGCGGGCGGTGGCGGCTACGGTGGAGTTCGAGCATGTCGGGACTACGCGCGAGCAGGGGCTCGTCATCAAGCAGAACAAGCTGCAGTTGGGGGTGATGGTTGGGTTTTGAGGGGCAGTGGTTGCGGTGCCGGGCCGCGCGGGTTCGGGGCGCTTCGCGTAGCGAGAGCCTTGCGCTTCGCGCTCGTCTCTGGTGATAGAGCACTCTTGCGGTGTTAGCGAGAGCCTTGCGCTTGCGCGCTCGTCTCTCGTTTATAGACGACGCATACGTCGCGCGCCCTCGGCGCGCGGCGCTGGCGCGGGGCGCCAGCAGATGGGCGATTCGGAGAGCCCCGCGCTGGTAAGCGCGGGTCTTCGAATCCCACCCTCGTCCGTCCAGACAAAAAAAAATGGCATCCCGCAGGGGATGCCATTTTCTTTTTGTTCTGGCGGAGAGGGTGGGATTCGAACCCACGGATGGGTTGCCCCATCGCTTGATTTCGAGTCAAGTACATTCGACCACTCTGCCACCTCTCCTTTCTCACATTGCTGCGAGAAGGCAAGATTATAGCAGCCCTTCAGCAAATGTGAAGGGCTTTTTTCGTCAGCCCTTCAAATGCGTCAGCCCGCCCATGTAGGGACGCAGCACGGCCGGGATCTCGACGCTGCCGTCGGCCTGCTGGTAGTTCTCCAGCACGGCGACCAGCGTACGGCCGACGGCCAGGCCGGAGCCGTTCAGCGTGTGCACCAGTTCCGGCTTGCCCTGCGCGTTGCGGAAGCGGGCCTGCATGCGGCGGGCCTGGAAGGCTTCGCAGTTCGACAGAGACGAAATCTCGCGATACGTGTTCTGCGCCGGCAGCCACACTTCCAGGTCGTACGTCTTGGCCGCGCCGAACCCCATGTCGCCCGTGCACAGCGACATCACGCGGTACGGCAGGCCCAGTTGCTGCAGGATCGTCTCGGCGTGACCGACCATCTCTTCCAGCGCTTCGTACGATTTTTCCGGGTGGACGACCTGGACCAGCTCGACCTTGTCGAACTGGTGCTGGCGGATCATGCCGCGCGTGTCGCGGCCATAGCTGCCCGCTTCGGAGCGGAAGCATGGGGTATGCGCCGTCATCTTCAATGGCAGCGCGTCGCCCGCGACGATCTCGTCGCGCACGGTGTTCGTCAGCGTCACTTCCGACGTCGGGATCAGGTAGAACGTCTCGCCCTCGCCTTCGGCGCCGCCCTTCTTCACCGAGAACAGGTCGGCTTCGAACTTCGGCAGCTGGCCCGTGCCCAGCAGCGAGTCGGCGTTGACCATGTACGGCGTGTAGCACTCCGTGTAGCCATGCTTGTCGGTGTGCGTGTCGAGCATGAACTGCGCCAGCGCGCGGTGCAGGCGGGCGATGCCGCCTTTCAGGACGGCGAAGCGCGAGCCCGTCAGCTTGGTCGCGGTGTCGAAGTCCAGCCCCAGCGCCGCGCCGACGTCGACGTGGTCCTTCACATCGAACGCGAACGTGGGCGGCGTGCCGACCTTGCGCACTTCCACGTTGCCCGTTTCGTCCGCCCCTGCCGGCACGGATTCATGCGGCAGGTTCGGCACCGCCTGCATGAAGGCGCTCATCTTTTCCTGCACGGCGGCCAGCGCCGCTTCGTTCGACTTCAACTCGTCGCCGAGGCCCGCCACTTCCGCCATCACGGCCGAGGTGTCTTCCCCTTTACCCTTGAGCATGCCGATCTGCTTCGACAGCGAATTGCGCTTGCCCTGCAGTTCCTCGGTGCGCGTCTGGATCGCCTTGCGTTCCGCCTCCAGCGCGTTGAAGCTTGCCACGTCCAGCTGGAACTTGCGCGTCGCCAGCCGGGCGGCGACGGTGTCGATGTCTTTACGGAGAAGTTGGATGTCTATCATGGGAATTGCCGCGAATGTCGAAACCGCAATTGTACCAAGACGACGCCCCCTTCCCCGACTCAGATCAGCGCGGCTTTTTCAGCAGCCGTCAGGCGCTTCGCGGCGATCGTCACGACGGGCATCGGCACGTCATCTTGCGTGACGAAAGTGCGGTCGGCGGACACCGCCAGCGGCTGCGGCTCGGTCGTGGCAAACGTCACGGACAGCGCGACGGCGGCGACGACAACGAAGATGGCTTCCATGTGTTTGAGTGCGTTCATGATGTTCTCCCTGAGGTGTTGGTGACAACGTGTTCTGCGATGGTTGTACTGTACCTAAAGGCGCTATGCCGCTCCATCGGGTTCCGACGGAGCGTTGAAAACAGGGGATGAACTGCAAAAAAACGGCGCCGGAGCCGGCGCCTGGAAGATGTCTGCAGTGCCGTTTTTACCGGATCGGATTGCTGGCCAGCTCGCCGACGACCGTATGCCATTTGCGCACGGTCCAGTGCTTGACGAGGCCATTGAGCACGTAGGGATCGGCCTTCGCGAACGCTTCGGCAGCGGCCGGGGTATCGATGGTAAAGACGAGGATTGCGCTGTCGATCGGCTCACCGACAGCGCCGGCCAGCAGCAGCTCGCCGCGCTCGACAGCCGCCCACGCCAGCTTCAGGTGCTCGGCGCGGAACTGCTCGCGGCGTTCCAGGTAATCGTCGGA
>Ga0265797_10002795_pt1 | contig 28818 bp, 29 predicted proteins | sample P2T30metagenome_FD_192433 | JGI IMG/M metagenome (GOLD analysis project Ga0265797, IMG submission 192433) | Plant litter microbial communities from East Loma Ridge, Irvine, California - P2 T30 | ecosystem: Environmental > Terrestrial > Plant litter > Unclassified | place: USA: California...
AAGAAAGTCAAGATAGACCAGACAAGGTGAAGAACGGGGGTATTTTGTGCACGCCTTGCATTTTGATGAATTTGCTGCCCAGCCTTGTCTAGGCGCGCATGTATGTTCCTGCGCAGCAGTAGAAGTGAAGTAAAATAAGGAAAGAGTGAAACGGAAAAAACAAAACAAGCAGACGCTAATGTGCGAGAGATTGGAAAACGAAACAAAACAATAATCCAAACACCGCTGCTAGTTGAGCGGAGTGTTTGGCAGTCGGCCAGAAGATCAAAATGAAGAGAAGTGGTGAGGCGTGGCCTTTTTTGGTGGTGGGTACATCGTGGGTCGGGTTGAAAGTCGTGTGTCGATTCAAAAGTCGTCTTTGGTGTCGTTGTATCAGAGTTCGGAGGACGGAACTTGCCTCTTTCGAGGAATCGTAGCCAAGCGCCAGACCATGCAGGTCGCGACTCAAGTCACCGCCGAATCGAGACAATGCGTATCAGACGGGAATCCTGCGCGCACTAAACACTTGCATTGCACGAACGCGGGCGTGACAACCTGGCAGGCGTGCGAAATAATGCGCAATCTCCGCCGTGGAGATATGCGCATCAGCGCATGCCAGGCCTGCCATGCTTGCAAGCGAAACAATGCGTTGTTTTGTCGTTCAGGATCCCCTGCGTCGGGAGCGTGTTCGGTTCCAGCGAGCGGGCTTGTTCGTCGTTTCAGAATTTCGAGATCCCGGCACTAGGTCTAGTATGACGGGGGCACGGACACGCCGCCGTCGCTGTTGTCGCCATCATCGTGCGTTTGGGCATCGTTCGAGACGTACGATTGCGGCTGCGCGTGCATCGGGGCATACGCTGCGTGGGTGTGGTGTTGGCCTTGCGGTTGTCGCGTCTGCTGGGTGTTTTGTGGTTGGTAAGGGCTAGTGAAGGCGGGCGGCTGAGCGTAGGACTGAGCGTAACCGGCGTATTGTGGTATCTGCGACGTCGCAAATGCTGAGGGCTGATATTGCGGGTATGATGTCGGTGGGAGCCCGCCAACTTGTCCGCTGTCTCGTCGATAAGACTGGAAAGCATCGACTTGTGGGCTGGACGTGGCTGGTGACATGGAAGGCTGCTGCTGCGACTGTTCCATGTTCTGGTACGTAGGCATCTGCCCGCCGTCTGTTCCTTGTTAGCGCTTGAGTCTTCACGGAATGAGATATCGGGCCCGACTTACAAGTAAAGCCTAGTCCATATGGCCCGCTTCCAGATGTGACCGGGTTCGTCAGACTCCTCAATTGTGGCCTCTCAGTCGGAGCTGAAGTGTTCTCGGAGAATGAAGATGCTCTTCCACTTGGTTGGTGTGAAGAAGATCCAGATCCCAACGATGAGTAGGACATGCTTGTCCGTAAAGGAGACGACACAGCCTCGCTCATTGGCCTCGAGAATCGATCGTGGACATTTAGTCTTGAAAGCTGAGCGTGTGAGCCGTAGTAAGAGCTTGCGTGTGCTGCATTGAATCCATACGGTGGTCGGCGGGGGCTCTCTTGTGGGTGTCGTGAGTGCATACCGAACGGCGAGATTTCGCTCACGGCGGAGCCAGGAGAGATCGTGTCGGTCGCGGACTGCGGTGGAGTGAATCCATAGGCACCCACACCAGTGTTCATGCCAGTCGGACTCGAGTACTGTGCGTTGAAATGTTCGTAGTCCGGGACGCGTCGCAGAGTGTCCAAAGTCAATGGTCTTATTGCGTTTCCATCGCTTCCAAAGTGTGAGAATGCTGACGGAGAGGGCATTGGGGTGCCCAGGTTCGAGGTCGGCGCGCCGAAGGGCGAATGTAATGCCTGGGTCATGTCGAAGTTATCGGGAAGAGCTCTTGAGCTCATCATGCGATGACGATCGTCAGTCGACAGTCGCTTCAGCTTGGCTCGTCTGTTCTGGAACCACACTTGCACCTGGCGGGGACTGAGGCCAGGAATCTCCCTCGACAGTCGCTCACGGTGGGCAGCGTCCGGATGTGCTTGTCGTGCGAATTCGCTCATCAAGAATCGTGTTTGGTTGTGCGTTAGTCTGTCAATCGTTAGTCAATATATCGCAGCGAAGGACCAATGGTAGAGTAAGTACCTGAAGCGCTTCATCTTGCGCTTGTGTGCTCGTAGCTCTGCAGGAGTCATCTTTGACTTGTCGACTCCGTCGTCACCCTCAGCAGGGCCAAGATCGTCCTCATCGATGTCGTCCAGCATTTGCTCGTCATGATGCGTGTTCTCGCCAGATTGCGGCGTCAATCGTCCACTGGGACTGTTGGGCGCAGAACCGCCAAAGGGTGCCGGCTGAAGTTCTTCAGGGCCAGCTGTCTGAGAGCCAGACCCAACTAGATGCTGGCCGTGGTTCAGCTCGCTCGACTCTTTCGGATTTGACGTCGGGTTATGTGAGTACGAGAAGTCTTTGTGTGAACGTAGTCGCGAATCATCGTCGACATGGCCCTGTGTGGACGTCAGGCGCTCATATCCATGAGCGCCCTCTTCTCGAGACGTCTGGGAAGTGGAAGTGAGATAAGAGGAAGCTTGCCAGTCGTAGTCGGTCGCCTTTCCAGGCGTGTACGACATTCGCGGTGAGGTGGGAGGCGACAAAGGCGCGGTGGGTCTCTCGGTAAGCATTGGCGGGTTCAAAAGGAATAAAACGAGTGTTTTGTACTATACGGCAGTTAGCTAGGGCTGAGTTTGAGGGCTGGAAAAATTTGACTGACCTTCGATCTCGCGCTCGCCGACGTACGTTTTAAAACCGTTCTCGCAGTAACAACACAGTACCCAAACTCCTCACAGTCCGATCCAGATCCTGACAAGAGAAAGTTGACACTGCTTTGAAGCTCGTGCAAAAACGCCTGCGGAGTCCTGCAGCCGCGAGGGCAGTTGTGCAGCGTAAATCGCCTCCTTGAGGAAGGTGTCGAAGACAGACAAGCGTCAAGCTCGTCGGAGGCAGCGGTGAGGCGTTGATAGTAGTTTCGGCCTCTGTCAATCCAATATCAACCCAGGTGCGAGCCGAGCCTGCCCGTCGATCCTGGAAATGTTAATAAAGACGTGTACGCAGTGTCGGATCACGGCTGCTTCGTTTAGACAAGATCCGAACCAGGGAATGAAGCCAGCCAGACGAGATAGTCGAAGATCCTGTTGGCGAGAAGGAGGGTGAGTGACCTTCAGCCGTACCTCTGAAGACCTGAAAGCCTTGAGATTGCAAGTAATATCAATTTGACAGTAGTCAAAGCTTTACGATTGCGCAAAGACAATCCCTGACCGACTGTTCCTTGTTTGAGGGCCTGCAATATGTGTGGCCGGGCGCCTAGACTGAGATTGGTGGGGAAAACCAAGCGTATCGAGCACTCTGCCGTGTGAGGGTAGGTGAGGGAAGCCTTGATCAAGCGAAAAATGATTCGCGCCGGGTCCTCTATTCAGTGAAAGAGATAAATGGTATGTTTGATTGCGGAGAGATTGTATGGCGTTTCTGAGTGGCAGGCGCTGTCTGGTGGTACGTCCCGTGACTCCGAGGAAACCCTTTGATCGATCTGGGTCGGAAGGGAGCGAACGGAAGGGAGGTCAATCGATCGACTGTGTAAAATGACCGGCAACCCAAAGTAACGAATAACCTTCCTATGTTGTAACCCTGGAGGGGGCGAGCACAGGGTACAAGAGTCGTCGGGAGAGATACTTCAACCGCAGGCGGAGGCAACTGCACCAGACCGTCTTTGTGCCGAGACGATCTTTGACATCGAAGTCGACGATGGTGGACCGTGGGGACATGGAGGCACACACCGAGCGGGTTAGGTCCTTCACACAAGGCTAGACATGCATTAGACGCCAATGGGGCCGGTAGAAACTACCCTGCCAGCACGCACGTTCGCCTCGTGTGGTTGGCTGCAGAGATAGCCGTTGATGCCCGGTCACCAGTCAGGATGCTACCGTCCTCGCCAGGGGACATCTGCGGGGACTAGTAGTGTGGGCTGTGGCCTGTGGGTGCCTGTGTACCTGTGGCCCGCAGCCTCCTGCAGATAACGGCGGCTCGAGTGCCTCCTAGCAGTAACAGACGCTGCTAGTCAGCAAATAAGGACATCGGCCGGACATGAGCGCTCACGGAGAGGGTGGGTGAAAGGGTACTGCTGGGGTTAGCTACACCACCCAGGCAAAGTAAAAGTGCAGGTACGACCATGCCTGCTTCGATGGCCATCGACTCAATCTCGCGTGGCATTCTCAAGCAACGGCGGCGGAAACATTGTAGTACCCTGGCTGTGTCGTGAGCTCATCACCGAGAGGCGGATCCAACCCCCGGACACGGTCACAGACGTCAGGGTAAATGCCGTGAGGCATCCCAAAACAACGTCCAAGCGCGAGTCGGAGCTTTTGGAGCATGTGGCTAGATCTATAGCGTTTGAGATCCCTAGGAACCATACGGACCGTGCCGTTTACGGCTACTGTCGTCTGCAACGTGGACGGATGTCGCTCATGTGCATCACGCAATAAAAGTCAGCTCGAAGCCCACACGCAGCGTCGCACGACTCGGCGTTCGGATGTTTGTCTCGACGAAGTGAACGTGTCGGCTGTCACGTGGCGACAAGGCCTTTGTGCTCCCAGCATGGGCAGCACTGTTGCCAATGAATGGCCTGTGATCCGCCAGGGTGCATACGGACATGCAGCAGCATGAGTTGAAGAAACGTTCGTCACGTTTGCGATCTACATCGGTCGTCCAACGCGGCAAGTGGCCGCCACGTGCCATGGATACGCCGACCGTCGCAAAACGGGCAAGAGTGGCACAACGACGCAGATTATTGCCATGTTCGCGCGCCTGGCCTGCGCTCGCACACTGTTGCGGTAGGGATGTGGACGTCGCTGGCGGTGGAGGGGCTCGAGGGGGTGGGCAAGCAGGCTTCGCAAGGACGTCAAGCATGACAAGCAAACTTCAGCGCGTGCCGTGGCAAGAGCGCGCACGCATCATCGGAGATTGAGGCGTCCAGCCTGTCAGTGATGGTGGAAATCGGTGGTTTGAGAGACGTCGGTCAAGAAGGTTTCTGGGCATCGACCTTCGCTTACAAGAATTGAAACCGCGCCCGTGCGTGCAGCCGGTCCCTAATACCCTTCATCCCACAAAAATCCTCCGAACCTTGCCGCCGGACGCCAGCCCCATGGCGTCAACTGCCTCAGGTTGAGTGTGGTGATCGTATAATCGCAGAGCCATGTAGGAGCAACCGCCTGGTACGCACAGCATGGCTTAGAAGCCGTTAGGAGGCACTGCTGTTCCCTGCTCCTGGGAGCGCTCGTTGTACCAGTGTATGTACATGCCTCCCTGTACCCAGCACGAGTGGATCTTCTCGGCTGAAAGACCACGAGGTTAGCCTGCAGGGATGCAGGCCGGCCGTCATTCGCACGGCTCGTCGGGCGCCACAGACACCCTCACGAATTTTGCCATATTGGTCGCGCGCCCGCCATTTAGAAGGAGGCATTGGTGTCAGGTATTCGTAGACAACTCTCACACGCAAGGGCTGCACATATAACAGACTGGCGTTACAAGGAAGAACCAACGCGGCTTCTCGTTGGCAACAGTTCGGAGGATGCGCGTTCCATCAGATGCGTTCATGGCACTTGAGACACCGACGGCGCCCGTTGGAAGACGTTTCGTCGAATCGTCGCTTCACGCCCACGCAAAGGTCACATGGCACTCAGGCACGAACCGAAGGCCCGCAGCGCAGCTCTAGATCTAGACTAGATCTTATCCGAGGGCGGAAAACGCAGAAAACGGGCGTGGATTGAATCAGTTGATGTCGCGACCAGCCCTGCGCCTGCCAGGCTTTGACACAAACCTGGTTATCCTCAGCATCGTCACGCTAGCACGAGAGCCGTTCGGGTTGGTTGTTTTAGCTGCCACTAGAAGCATACAGAAGGGAGGCTGAGTCGCGCTGTGCACCATGCTCGGAATAGTATACAAGCATTGGCTTGCAAAGATGACATACGCAGGTACAGTCGGAGAAACAGTAGGTACTGCTTGCCCTACGGCTTTGACATGTTACTGTACGTGCGCCCCATGTTAGCCACCATCCTACCACAGCCACTTGGACTGAGCTCCGAGCGGTCAGTTCACCCAACACCAAGATGAGTGTTTGAAGGAAAGAGGGGCTGTCATGAGTTCGGAATGAGCAACTGAACGCCTTACTTCGCCTTGACGCGCAATGTCAATGATCGGATATCATCGGAACATTCGAAAATAGCCATGATTCTAATGGACATCTTACTTTCCAGTCGTACAGCCACGAGGAGCCCTGCAACTCATAGCGCACCGATTGCGCAGGTACTAATACATTCATGGTAATTCTACGCTGCTGTTGACTCGTCCGTCTGCATCTTCTCGCCATCGTCCCCTGTCGATGGCTGTTCTACGGCAGCTGGCGACTTGACTGCGTCTGTAGAGTCGACAATGTCTGTGGCGGTAGGCTTCTCGTCGGCCTCATCTTTGTGCTCAACCAGTGCTTCGCCCTTGTCTTCGCTGTCGACCATTGCCTCGTCCTTAGCTTCCACTTGTTCTTCAGTCTTCGAAGCGCTTTCCTGGCCTTCTTCCACGGCGTCCTCGGCAGGCTCCGGCTTCTCTGGCTGCGTGAAGACATCTTTCAGATTCTTGTGAGGCTCAAATCCATCCAGCATAGCCAGCTTGTGCACCCTGGCTTCTCGCACCACACGCCATGACTTATTCTCGATCATGTTGGTGAATCGTGCAGTCTCTGCATCACTCATGGCGAAGTCCATGTCAAGCTTGTCCGTTTCGATGCCCTTCAGGAGATCATCCATCGATGGTGCGCCAAATCTGCTCTGATCCTTGAGTGCCTCAAGGCCGCCACCGTCTGTCTCGACCAGGAATGACCAGTCCATAGCGCCCATGGGCTTCTCAGGTATCTTACGAGGTCTTGTGTGCTGCTTGGCACCGCGACGTGCCTCCAACTCTTGCTCAGTAGACACCGCATCGCGGACAATTGAAGGACAGCTCTCCACCTTCCATCTGACCCAGTTCTTGTCACGAGCTAATACAGTCTCGACCATTCGATCGTAGAATCTGCCATCTGTAGTTGACTGCAGACTTTGTTTGATTGTGTGGCGTGTCGAAAGTGCCCATTTTGTGTCATCCTCGTTGAGTGTGAATGAGTAGAGCATTGACTTGTTGACTGCATCCAGAGTGGCGAGCTTCTTCTTTGATTGCTCAGTGAGTGATAGCAAGAAGTGAATCAGTATGAGGGCCTGCACGAGAATGTGCCGTTGGAAAGCCAGATCGCTAAGCTCAAGGTCGAATAACTCGCGGCTGGTCAAGTATTTTGGGTTGTAATTGTCTGCGAAGTGATCCTTGGTCTCTACAATTGCGTCGCCTGTCGTCTTCCTCTTGGTGCCTCGTTGACTTTCCGATGATCTTGTTTGAACGGTTGAAGTCTTCTTGAACTTGAGCAGAGTAGCTGCAAGCCCTTTCTTGAATGACTGGAATTTGTCTGCAGTAAACAGACGTGTCGGATCGGAGAAATCTTGCTGCAGACGCCAGAAGATTGGGTATAGTGTGCTGTTGTCAAGGACCTCTTCCTCAGCGGTCTTCTTGGGAGCCTTGATCGGGATAGCTCGACTGCCTGTCCTTCCTGTAGGCTGAGGTGGCGTTTCTGTGGCAGGTGTTGCGGGCTTTGGTGTGCTGGCTTCAGTCTTCGTGCTATCCTGGTCGACGTCCATACTCTCGCCATCGTTGTCTGGTTGTTCTCCCAGGTCAAATTTGGTAGAATTTTCGACATGGAATTCACCGCGCAAATTCACCGAAGATTTGTCGCCCAGAGGGAACGTCTGGAAGAGGAAGAAGAACACCCGACCACAGAAGATGGCATCTTCAGCCCTGCTGAGACGCCTCAAAAGCTCGTTACATGATCGCAAGAATACCAGGTTCTTCTTGTGAAAGTCTTTGCGCGCAAGTCGTTCTCTCCGTGACTCAAGATAGTCAAAGACAATTCGGCATCCGTGGGTGGTTTGGCTGTCAAGCAGCTCTTCGATGAGCCAGCAGACCAGCTCTGGCGTGCATTTCCCTCTGTCACCACATAGTAACAAGACATCCAGTAGATTCCACACTGCTACGAAATCCGGATCTTCGATGCTTGTCTGGCTGAGAATTGAATAGAATTGCTCCCGGGCTGCCGTCTCCACTGCTGCGAATTTGTACGCTTGATCAGAGGCACATTTGGCGTCAAGGTCGGCATCCAGAGAATCAACAGCTGGGATCAGCTCAGCAGTGGGTAGGGCTGGTTCTACGCTGGCGGTTGGCTTGATAGTCTTTGCCTGTTCAAGCAACGCCTGCAGCTTGGCGGTAATGCTCGCAAGTGACGGCAGCTCCGCCACCGAAGTGACAGCCATCACGCGAAAACAATGGCTGGAATGTCGTTGCTGAGATGTTGTTCAAAGTCTGAGAGCGTTTGCCAGTTGTGGGCAGGAAATTGTTGCGCGGACTGAAGCGGAGGGCCGGTTCCGGCGGTCCTGAAACCAGATTATCGGCGTGTTATGCCGAGGCCGTGCAGCTCTTCAGAGCATTCGAGTGTATGCGGTCAGCAGCCTTTTCATGTGTAGTGGCAAGCAAAGCCGACAAGCAACAATAAGTGGCGCGTTCATCGAAAGCCTCCGTCACGGGATCGGGAGTGAAGTGGTAGAATCGAGATGGCTCGCGTTCTGGAAAGTGCGGGACGGTGCGACGACGGGAACCCCAGAAATCGCGTGTCGAACGCGTCTTCCAGTATCTCGCTGAAGATGCGACGAGGCCAGACCACATTGACTACCTACACCATATTGCAAAATGCCAGCAGCTACAACATCCCACGATAGGGGCAGTTCTGCTGGCCCGGACGGCCTCGATGACCTGCTCGACTACGATGAGGCTGTCCAAGACTTCTGGAAAGACATGCCAGAAGCCAATGGCGAAAACGCGAACGAGTCGAACAATGCGCCCGAGAAGGACATGGATGAAGAAGTGAAGGTCACAAAGAAGCGGAAGCCAAACCCAAAGCTCGACCAAGATCGGTACGGAACAGCATATCATGCACACTGAAATCCTGTTAGCTGATAATCTCCAGCCTGCTGTCAAGCGCCGGTATACCCAAGCTTCGCCAGATAGCCAAAGACAAGCTCAAATTCAAAGGCAAAGGCCACGAGTTCTCAGACATATCACGAATGCTCAACCTTTACCAATTATGGCTAGACGACTTATACCCAAAAGCCAAATTCAAGGATGGCTTGACGATGGTAGAAAAACTCGGGCACACCAAGCGCATGCAAGTCTCAAGAAGAGCATGGATCGATGAGTCCAAGGGCTTCCGGAGACGAGAAGACGAGGACGCCGAGATGCGCCTGGGAGACGTCGCAGGACAGGGAGAAGACAACGATAAGATCTTCCCTGTCAGGACGAAAGAGTCGGGTCCTGGACAGGAACAAAGTGGAGATGGAGCAGATGCGCCAGACGACGATGAACTGGATGCGCTCATGGGAGAAGAACCAGCTGCAGCTGCGCCACCAAACGCCACTGGCAACGTCCCTACGCAGCCTCGGGGACCCTTTGAAGACGATGACGGACCAGACGAGGACGAACTGGATGCATTACTCAACGAAGAATCACGGCCAGCGGTTCAACCTACGCAGCAACAGACAACAAACCAGAAGGGCCCGTTCGAAGACGACGAAGACGAGGATGAACTTGACGCATTACTTGCAGAAGAACCTCAAAAAGGTCAGATCAATGGCGGTCCAAGTGGTAACGTTGGCGGTGCTCAACCTTCGAGGAATAGCGGAAAAGACGATGACTTCGCGGACGATGAGGAAGCAATGGCAGAGATGGGCTGGTGACGAAGCTTCACACGCATGTACCGCATCTCCGGCTTGTACACGACTTATGATAGGACTTTGGGTACATGCATGTTTTCATATTATTCAAGCGTTTCACTGTAGATATCACAGAATTGATGGTTCGATTGCAATTAGACTTCGTGCATGATTTTCACTCGTAACAACTAATAATACAGATCCGTGCTTCGTGCTTCGCAGTGCGCCAGTCCATGCTGCTTAAGGCTCTCTGTCGGCACCGCCAGTTCCTATGTCTTGTCAGTACATTGTCACTTATTTCGTTCGAATTTACGATCTGTGCGATCGATGGTTGCAAAGAAGCAGACTTACCCTTCCAGAAATCTTTACTGACTTGGTCCTTCTCCTGGTCTTCACTGCTGACCTTGTTGCTCGCTTTCTCAGCCCTCTGATCCATCTGTTTGTTGTGCTCGCGGACCTCCGCCGACTCGCCCTCGGAGGGCGGGTTCGGGTTCGAGATCTTAGGCTGGGGCCCGCCGGTTTTTTGCGTACCTTTTGACTGCTTAGATGTGTTGCCTGAGTTGGACGTGTCCTTGCCGCCCTTGGTAGGACCGGAGCCGCTGCCCTCGCCCTGCTTGGGCGGTGGAGGGCCGGGGTGCTCCAAGTCTGCGGAAGGGTTCGCGCCCTGTTCTTGGGGGTTCTCACCCTTGGGGTCGCCCTTGCCAGAGCCGTAGTCTGAGGTCGCTTGCACGCGAGGGATGGCGGAGAAGGCGGCGCGTTGAGTGCGCAGGGCGGGTGTGCCAATGGCCTGGAACTGGCGGAGAGAGGTTGCGCGGATGAAAGACATTATTGCTGGTGTTTGATGTATTGAGGTATGTTGTTGATTGGTCCGAGTGAGTAGTTGAAGTAAGTTAGAGTAGTAGGATCAGAATGGACTGAGAGCTCGACTGGACTTCAATGTTTGACAAAGAGGCTGGTGACGAGTGGTAGATGTCATCGCATGTGATAGCTTAGGTTGAGCACGTCCCAAATGACGCAGGGACGATCGACATAGGATCTGGATCTGGATCTGGATATTGGTCTTGGTATTGGGATAGCATTGGACATATAACAAATGATACAGCGATCATATCTATTGTTCATGATGTGAACGATCGATTAGTGCTCTCTTTGGTAATAATAACCTTGTCGCATAATGCTTATCGCGATGATTTGCCTCGTCTATCCATCAATTTGGTTTAATGTGAGCCGTTGAATGTACACTTTTGATAGACCAGTTGCGCTTAAATTAAGAAAGCCGTCCAAAGTACCACATTCATGGCGAACGAATGAGTGCACACAATCACAATCACTAGAGCTCGTCTCCACTCATAAATGATACACACAGAATGACTTTGGTGTACGTAGCGATCTTATGATCGATGTTTTATGATGGGTGTATTTCTCCAAAGGGTTAGGGTTGGGGTCCGAGATATGCAATGTCATGCCTCAACGTGCAAAGAAGCGTGAAGATGAGATTTGATATGACTAGAATCACGAGACATAGGTTGGGATTGATTTGGTATATCCAGGTGGTTGTATCGTGTCTGTCAGCGGAAGACCGGCTGTTTCGAGTCAACGAGAGCCATTGAACCAGCAACCAAACCTTCGGCAATCCAGAGCAAAGTTCGGATGTCAGCCGCTCCAGGCAAAGACAATCACCATCATCACCCCTGCCACCGTGCTCCCTCTGCTGTATGTGCAGTAGGCGCCGGTTCATGTACGTCTATTATGGCCGAGGAAGGCTCACAAATCCCGGCATGCCAGCGTTGTCGAATGCGTAAAATCAGATGCGACCATGCAGCTCCGAAGTGCTCAGGTTGTGCGAAAGCTAGCTCAGCCTGTATCATCATTGATCCATTCACCCAGAAGCAATATACAAGGGACTATATCCACGAGCTCGAGCGGAAGGAAAAAGAGCTCCTTGGGAAAGCGCGTTCCGAGCGAAGCGCAACCAATGCCACGCCAAACGAACAGACAGACACCAGTCCAAGAGATGCTCCTTCAGCCGAATCAACAACAATGTTCGGTGGATACGTAGGAGAGAGCAGTGGGATGAAGTAAAATCACCCAAAAGATGTGCTCAAGCCTCGAGACTAACACATCGCCAGCTTACTACAGTCTGTCTTTAACAGTACTGAATTTCGGACACGACACAAACTCCGTGAGACTGGCCAGAGACCTCAAGTGCCAGAGGCGACCATATCAGCGAACGATCTGCCATCATCGGAAGAAGCTGTGGCACTGCTGGAGAACTAGTAAGCCGGAACAACAGTCTGTTGATGGCGCATTCCAGACACTGACACTTAGCTTGAAGTTTTACTCGATTTCACATCAATCATACCTTTTTGGTCCGAGCGGATGTGCTGGAAGTCTACAACAAAGTCTACATGCCATTGGGAGATGTACAATGTACCTCTCAAGATCTGTTCCGTCTCTTTATGCTTTTCGCTATCAGCGGGGTCACACGATACAGAGCTGGACTTTCGAAAGAGCACCCATTCGGCTACTACAAGGCAGCGCTTACACACATTGGGTCCATACCATTGATAGGATGTCCGGACTCGATACAAAACTCTCTCTTGATCGGACGATTCGGCATGTACCATCATATCGGCCAGTCCTTGTGGGATATCTCTCACTTCTGCATGAGGCAATGCATCGAATTGGGATACCATGCCCCGCCTCGGAAATCTCTCCCGGCAATAGAGGAACAGAAACAGCGTCGCATCTTCTGGGAATGCTACATCCTCGACCGATACAGCTCAGGGATTCTTGGTCGCCCGTTCGCCATTGCCGACGAAGATATTTCATGCGAACTCCCTATTTTGGCAGACGACGAAGCTCTCAAAGCAGCAAACATAAATTCCCTGTCAGAAGTATCTGACATAGCGCCATCTCAGCCAACTGAAGTATCTGTCTTCGTGTTCTACATCAAGCTTCGACAAATCAGCTCGCGCATACATACTGAGTTCAACAGCGGACGTCGACAGTCCGCTCGCAGTGCCAACAGCACACCGATGCCTTTCACCTCTGCTGGATACGTGCACATGAAAGTTCAGAATTTCTTGGCTCAGCTCAACGAGTGGCGGCAGGCTGCACCTGTTTACTCAGATCCGAAGTCACTATACGAACGTCCGGAATGGTACGATTTCCTCTTGGAAAAAGACAAATCCATCTTGATACGAGGAGCAATGCACACAGCACCGAAACTGAGCAACAACGCTCCACCTGCTGATTTGTTGGTTCTATCACTTCGCTGTGCAACCAGAGTCATTCTACTGTACTCGGAAATGCTCGAGAAGAAATACATCACCTGGACTCGAAGCTATTTCCAGGGTATCTTCGCCGCTGGCATGTCCGTAATATTCTACCTCAGTTTAAAATCAGATACCGCCGATGACCTCAGCCTAGATACAGAAGTATCTCCAGCGGTAGCTCTACAGACGTGCTCGCAAGTGCTGCACACGTTCGAGAAAGATATGCCAGATGTTCGCAGCTTTGCCGTAATCTTCGACGAGCTGAAAGACTTGAGTTTGAGGAATGTGCAACAGGGCCACAGCAAACTGACACAATTTGCGCACGTGGGTATACCAGCGGATCAGGTGACCACAGGCGCCATGCAAATTGGTGAACCATCAGACTGGCCGGTTCTGCACAACCGTACTCAGTCTCAAGCCGACAACGTGAACTGGAATGGCCAGGCAATCGACGGGGCAAATTGGGACAACTCCATCCTCGGCGAATTCTCGATGGGCGAAGATGGCCTGGGCTGGCCAGTACTCTCGGAGGAGTTCATGGAAAATCTGGAAGCTGGGCTAGGCGAGTATGCTTGGGGCTTTGCTGGGGATGATCATTTCTATTGGCAGCCCGATTCTATATGATACCATGCGCGCGCTTTTGTATTTATGCTCTATGATGTATTTTTAAGCCACTGTCTTTCATACGAGACCGCCTGAGATACGATTCCAGAGCTTGTTATGTCAAAAAGCAGGCAGCACGTTCGGTCAATTGTCTATGATTGGGGGCCAAAAAGAGCAAAAGAACATGTGGTCCCACCGTGAATCGAACACGGGTTAAGCGCGCCACAAGCGCTTGTGATACCTCTACACTATAGAACCGATTTGATGACGTAAACCTCAAATTTAACAATTATAGACCTCGATCAAAAGCATCTATCTTGCCATCGCATCTCGCACCGCATGATATGCCGACGATGCGTATTCTAATTACACGGCCATGACAAGTCGAAGTAGTACACATTAGTGGCCTGGACTTCATCTAGAACTGTGGCTCCGCTATGCTCAGCTCTGCCGCATATATATAGACAGCAACAATATGTGCCATTCAGTATTATGATGCAAGTATCCTGGCATGATCGGGTGCATAGTCAACCAGGCTGGTGATACACAATGCGCGTTGACGGTCTTATGACCTTCGAAAGTTATGCCATCATGAATCATTATACGCATTGTCAATCGAATGTGACCGTTTGTCATAAATGCATTGTCTATCATATATACGCCAAATTAAGATCGTAACTCTACTTAGCAACATTGCCTTTTGTGATGAAAGTGTTCAAGAAATCCATTGCCGCCATTGCTGTTTCCATCTGCGTTTGCGCAGTGGCTGCACCAATATGAGGTGTGCTGACTACACGCTGTGCCCACAGAGAGGAGTACTTCTCCTTGGTTGGCGGCTCCTGCTCGTGGCAGTCCAGGCCTGCTCCCCAGATCAAGCCCTCGGCAAGTGCTCTCTCGAGGTCGACTTCGTTGACGATGCCACCGCGCGATGCGTTGATGAGGATAGCATTTCGCTTCATCAGAGAAAGCTCGCGGTAAGCGATCAGGTCTCTTGTGTCCTTGGTGAGTGGGACGTGGATAGTGATGACGTCTGAGGCCTCGAGGACTTCCTCAAGGCTGTTGGCACGGGTGTGCGGTAGATCTGACCAGGCGTCTGCGGGCGCGAAAGGGTCGTATGCAATTAGAGGTGCTTCGAAAGCGCCATGGAAGATCTTGGCAGCAGTCTTGCCGATGTTGCCCATGCCGACTACACCGAGAGTCTTCTGGTACAACATGAGGCCCGAGCATGCTTCCTTGGGGACGCGAAGGCCAGATTGCTGCTTGGTGTTGATCGCAGGAACATCGCGTGCTACGGAAGTTGTGAGGGAGAGAACGAGTTCGGCCACGGCACGGGCGTTGACTCCGGGTGTGTTGAAGATCTTGATACCACGCTCGGCGCAGGCTGCGCCATCGATCTTGTCGATACCCACACCCTGCTTGCCAATGGCCTTGAGGTTTGGACATGCGGCAACATCATCTGCGGTCAAATATGAACCTCTGATCAACAGGTATTGCGCCTTCTCTCGCCAGTTGACGTGCTCTGGAGTTCCTGGCAAGATCGCGTTGAAGATGTTCTGTGCATGCTTCATTGCGTCTGGGTGGAATGTGTCCAGCAGGTAGACTGTAGGCTTGTCTTCTGCGACCTCTGTGGGTGGCGATGGAGGGTTCTCCATGATCCTAGCGGGTGCCATGTTTGCAGTCTGATGTCGGAAGAGGATTTGTGGGTGAGTTGATTTTTGACGAGAAAAGTCAGTGAACCTGGAATGTCGTTGTATTGGATAGCGAGAGTACCTTCATGACTGTTAATCAGGAAGGCGGCTGTATATAGCAGTCGTGAGGTGAAGCGCATCGGTAATGTTCCATCTGCGTAGCTTCGTGGGCCTGGGTAATTCGAACGCTGATCTGCATCGGACCTCCGCCGATGGCCCTCTCAGGCAACTCTGTGGGGTCCACCCACCATCGGAACTGCTTCATATGCTCGGCATTGTCTCGCGGCGACCGTGGCCTCGTGTTGTTGCTTGCTGGTCTTCTGCTAGTTGTATGAGAATTGATCTCATGTGATTTTGATGTCTTGATGTTACAGTGCCGTCCAGCTGCTGGAGCTCATGATCTAACTGCAATATCTTCATTTCGGCGTTCATCCGATCATTTGCTGCGAGATCAATGAAGCGATAAAGCGCGTTGCGCAGACTCCTGATGCCCGAAAAGCGCTGTGATATCGCAGTCAATATATCTATACACTGACGCAGACGATTCTCCGAACGCCGACGAGAGACGTTGTAGACCGCAATAGAGAAGACATGATATCCTTCCAAGGCGGTTAATGTGCCGTTATCTGCTTCAGCTCGCCGCTGATAGATGTTGATCAGCAAGTCGAACTCAAGCTCCGATGTGACATGCAGATGATTGAAGCTGCCAGTCAGATCAGCAGGTCCAGCTTGCAGCATCTGCAGTACCAGTTTACTGGACATTGCAATAACACCGTGAAGCATAATTTCTTTCACATTGACGTCCTTGATCGCGTTGATACGATCCATGCTCATATCTTTCCAATGCCTGTGGTTGGCAAGATGAAAGACGCTGCCCATACTTGGAGATCGACGTATCTCGCGAAGCAGATGGGCGTATTGCACAGAATTTATCAACAAACCCATTGGATCTTCGGTCGTTCCTTGAAATGATGTTGAAGGCATCTAGTACGGTCAGCTCTGCTTCCTGGCAACTAAATTTTGGGGGAAAATCATACAGGTGTTGTAATCTCTCGGTCCTGTAGACAAAATGGTCTGTCTAGCGCAAAGCCGACATTGCTAGCAGTAGCCTGTCAGCATCAATCATATTTCGAATAAATGCAGGAGATACACACGCATCAAGTATGTAGAGCGACCAGAAGAGTCTACCACTCTCCCGCTTCTCTTTCTCCGATGCACTGCAATCCGAGACACCTGCAGTATGCATTCCAGCGGACATGGTCCTGGCCAGAGCGAGTCCCATCAAATGCCACGTTGAGCCACCATGGGGACTTAGTGTTGAGTAGATCGTCAGTGCAACCAGACATCGTACAATGGCGGCATTGTCTGACTCGCTCAGAACTCGAGGCACCAAACGGAACGCTCTTTGAGCAAGTGTTGTAGACACGCTCTCCTTGAGTCGATATCCAGGCGAGGTAAGCATACCAGAAGCTATTGCGATATCTATCATAAGAAGATCAGAAGCGGCTTGAGAAGAGATCCCTTCGTTCGGTGCCTTCTCTAGGCTTTCCATGATGTGAGTATACCTCGCCAGGAACACTTTACGATCTAGGAAAGGGCATGAAGCGTCGCACATGTCGAGATAACGTTGTACCGGCTCGTCAGTGATTGATCGAGAGAATTTCATCCCTGCAGGAACAAGAGTCTTGTAGAACGTTTCGATGGATTCCGAGAACGCGTTCCCCGTATTCCTCGAGCACGCTGGATCTGAGCCGGAAACGCTGATGGCCGCGTTCAAGAACGTCTCAAATGAATACTGTTCGTGTTGTGATGTTTGCTGTCTGTCACGGGGCTCAGCCATCGCGCTCAGCGGAAGATATGACATGGTCGTGGCCAGGTCTTCACCTTCACCACGCGTTTGAGCAATGACAAATCCCTCGTCTCCAGCCCTTTCAGCTGTAGAAGCCTGACCTGGGTCTACTGGCGATGGCCCATGTGCTGAAGGCGACGAAGTCGGGGCCTGAGCTGCTGCAAGCTCAAGTCGCTGCACGCGCTTCTGCAGCCCTTCAATGTAGCTGCTGGCATCTGGCTGCGCTGGGTCAAGGACAAGGCCCATGCGACGCTGAATACATGCAGCACCCGCTTCTCTGCATTTGAGGCACTCTGGTGACTGGCGATCGCACTATATTACACGACAATTAGCCCTGATCGACAGTTTCTCCCTAAGCGATGCATACTCTCTGTTTTCTTCTCCAACACCTCGCACATGCCTGAGGCATTAAAGTCGCCATGACTTCCGATATTGACACGCGCGGACATGAGTGTCATCGGACGGACCTGGACGGCTGGCAGCGGTTCCTCGAGGACTTGACACAGTCGGCGGAGTGGCTGAACATCAAGCTCTGATGCCAAGGCGGACATCGAGCGGACATGGTCCGATGCTGAGTCTGCCTTTCCGGCTCCACTCATACCCGACATTGGCACATATCCACCCTTACAACACCGATTTCACGCGAAGGAGTGATCTCGACCGGCCAGGATGCACGGCAGATTCCATTATCCGTATTTGATACCTCGAATACCGGAAATCATATTTGGACTATCCCTCAAATCTCTCCCGCGGCAACTGTCCTCGCAGCAGCAACGCAGGCTTTGCTATCGTGATCATTCCACATTAGCATCACTACTACTCAGCAACCACTCAATTTTGTGTGAACGGAGCTGATGATGACCGTCGACTCTGACAAGTCTTGCGGGTGGAAGCCGCCTACCACGATGGTGTCGTGTCGGCAAACACCCTTGAACTTGTTGGGGTGTCAACAAAATCGCATCCTTCGACGACACTTTGCTTGGAGCATCGTATGCTCGATTTCCACATCACTTTTGAGACGTTTGAGGCTGCATGCTTCGCAACTTCAATGGCTTCTCGATTGATGGTGAGTGTTACACTGCATCTCATTTGCTTAGGAGGGCTATGCACCAGTAGCCATCGGTGTCAAATGCGATGGTTCTTCAGAAACTCCGACTTGCCCGCAGCATGAGCGCGAGCACAAGTGCTTTGACTGTCTTGGGCTCTGGGCACAGAGCAAATCTATGGGAAGCATACCGCAACTATTGTGGCCGACCTTTCGTTTGTCGGAATCCAAATCATGACTGCCAAGATGTCATTTAATGGAGGCAACGAGCATTTTGCCGCCACCAGAGCTTTGCACCGGCCCTGGAATGCTTGGTAGAATGTCGGCAACCGGATGGAGGCTCGTCGCCTGCACCCAAAGTCCGAATGCTGCACGCCGCGCACGACTGCACTACATCGACGGCCTACACTTGCTTGGTCATGTGGCCATGATAATTATCTGGACCGCTGCGTAGAGCAATATAGCCCCGGGTTCAGAGCCTTCTAATGAAGTGTGAATGCCAGCTACTTCATGAATCGTTATTAGGAGTGTCGGAGCTCGAAGCGATTGATCATAGAACATGATTCGATGCAGTGCGATCTCAGGCTTGCTGAGGGCATCAAGGCCGTCAAGGAGTGTGACTTGGCTCAAGACGAGCCTCAGCCCAGAATTATGGGCAGTGCTGCTGTATCGTTGACCGTGAATAAGGTTTGAATTACCGCCAACAACGCATATGATATACATGTCTCTTTTCTCGACAATAAACGACGGCCGGGGTCCGATACACGCTAAGTATGTCGGCCATCGTCCTTCTCCACGGTTCCACTCTGGGGTTCTGGGGTTCACACTTGGGGAAGTCGCTCGCTCACGAAAAGTCTATTATGTCCCCACTTCTGCGCACATGGCTGCTTGTGCGGAGAAAGCCTGCATTGCTACTAGGATAAGAGCGTGCTGTCTGCACTCAACATGCCCTTGGCGAGTATTGGCATGGCTTTTTCGTCTCTTGGCCGTGGCAGACGGTCCAAGTCTTGAGCAAACCAGGACTCTGCAGCGTCGGACTTGGGCCGTTCAGCACCATATGGAGAGGCCAGGACCTGGAACGTGGCTACCTCTGCTACGGCAGTCGCGTGAGGGTCACTTGTATAAGATATAGCTGCTTTGCTGACAGAAACTAGAATTTGATCAGACAGTTTCATCGACTCTTCGGGACTTCGTCAAAGACAATTTTACTCCAGATTCGACAACGCCATGGCCGACAATCGCCAACGCCTCTCCGCAGAGGAGCAGGAGCGCTCTTCTCTCGAGAAGACTATCAACACTGTTGAACATGTCGAGAAGTCTGCGGGCGGCGCGCTGGCCGACGAGATTCTCAATCGATACCCGCTGCTCGTTGGGAAGAGCGAAGTCGAAATGGCACTCCTCAACAAAAAGGTTCTCAAAAAGCTCGACTGGTGGTTCTTGCCGACAATCACATTCATGTACGTGGGCGAAGGATGCAATCCATTCTCGCGATCTTTTTCAGACTCCGTATTGGCCTCCTAGCGGCAGAGCAAGCAGTACGGACTTTGAAGCTAGACCATGAGCCAATATGATGTATGAGGCACTGTGCTGACTTGAATAGGTTGCTCATGAATTACCTAGACCGTATCAATGTCTCAAACGCTCGCTTGGCTGGTATGCAAGAGGATTTGGGTATGAGTGACGTCGAGTGGTCAGCTGGCATCTCGCTCTTCTACGTTGGCTACATCATTTCCCAGGTATGAGATTCTGATATGGATACTTTGAGATGATGTCTGAGACACCGTGCTAATTGTCAAGTCCCACAGGTCCCAGCGAACGTGATTATTGCCAAAGGAAAGCCTCGCTTCCTTTTGCCTGCCTGTATGCTCGCATGGTCCGCTGTCACTATTTCAATGCCCGCTATGAAGACCGGCTGGTCTTTCATGCTCTGTCGTTTCCTCGTTGGTGTCACAGAGGGTCCCTTCCTCCCAGCGGTGTCTCTCATGACCAGTTCATGGTACACCAAGCAAGAATCTCCACTCCGCATGGGCATTTGGCACGCCGGTAATATCATCTCGAACGTCATCTCAGGTCTCCTGGCTGCTGCTATCCTGACCAACATGGACAACATCGCTGGGTTGCACGCTTGGCAATGGTTCTTCATCATTGAGGGCGCCGTCAGCATCGCCGTAGCTTTCCTTGGATTCTGGTTCCTTCCCAACTGGCCGAGTGACACTGGCACATACTTCTTCACCGCCGAAGAGAGCGCTATGGCTCAGTATCGTGCTGACGTCTCCGCCGGTGGCATCAGCGAAGACGATGAGGGCAGCTACTGGGGCGGCATTGCTCAAGCCGTCAGAGATCCCTTCACCTGGATGTTCGCGGCCATCCACTTCTTCCTGATCATCGCACAGTCCTTCAAGGACTTCCTGCCTTCTATCATGGACACCTTTGGCTTCAACAAGACCAACACTTACTTGATCCAAGCGCCACCATACATCTTCGCCTACTTCTTCACGTTGTTGTTGTCATGGTCCAGCGGAAGACGCCTTGAGCACTGTTGGCACATCATCGTCGCCATTCTGATTTCTCTGGTCGGTGCCGTCATCATGATCTCCACACTCAACGTCGGAGCCCGATACTTCTCGATCTTCCTGCTTTGTTCTGGCCCCTTCGTCGGCTTGAACATTCAGATTTCTTGGGAGACTACAGTTGTTCCGAGACCCAGGACCAAGAGAGCGGCCCTTATCGCCATTGCCAACTGTGTTAGCAGTGTAAGTCTTTCCTTTCAATCTACCTTTTGCATCAAGGTCTAACCAAGTTCGCAGGTCTCTCACTGGTTCACTCCTTACTTCTTCCTGAGATCGCAGGAGCCAAGATACCAGACTGGTGGCGGTGTCATCATCGCTGGATGCGGACTGACAGTCATCTCCTGTCTGGTCGCCAAGTGGTGGGCAGAGCGCAAGAACAAGAAGCTCGACGCGCAGCAGGAGCTCACAGGCGACGTCAACCCCTGGCGCTATGCCACCTAGATGCCCACACCAGAGCGTCATCTTAGGTAGGTCTATCGGGAGTCTTGTGAGGCCGATCTCTATCTTTCTCCAGAGAGCATTGTGTTTCTTATATAGATGCAGTGACACGGATGTCACGATTTCCAGGCGAAACACTACGATTATATATGAGGAATTTTACATTTTACAGCGACACGATTGTGATCATACCAATGATTGTATCAAGTGGTATTATCATCGGCGGATGCCCTATTGATCGATCGTGTGCGAGCGCGGTACCAAGATCGATCCCTCCATTGTGGCGTTCCCACAATGTCATACTCTCGCAGCCACGGCACCTGGGCCACAAGATCTCCGACGACAGTCGGAGGTCTTGGAATGGATGATGCAAGGATGCTGGCTTAAGCTGCGCCGCCAGCAGCTGCCTTCAAATTTTCTTCATCGAGCCGCTCCCAGCTGCCAAAGACGGAGACCAGGGTGGAGACGCCGTAAGCAGCGATCATAACCGCAAAAATGGCCTTGAGTCCAACCATGTATGCATCGAGTATGACGGGTACCTGTGAAGCCGGGAAAGCGTGACGAATCTGTGTTGCGCCGGTTGCAAGAACCATTCCTGGATCAATTTCCGGAAGACGTCTGGCGAGCTCTTTGATCATTTGGTTGTTGAAGGCGCTCTGAGCGGCGGAGACGAAGAAAGCTCCGCCGACTGTGACAAAAACTGTTTGCAAGGTCAGAACACGAGGGCCTGCGAAGTATGGGAGAGTCGACTTACAGTTGACTATCGCGGTGACTTGAGACAGATCCTCAGGTTGGGCGTGAATCTGCGCATTGGCGGTTGCGACCTGGAAAGTCCAACCGGTCATGAAGCCCACCAGTATCTGGTAACCAATCCACTTACCTGCCGAAGTGTCGGCGTCCATGGTATAGAACAGCCCTGCACCTACAGTCTCCAACGCGCCACCGACGAGCCAGAATAGAGGGACAATGCCGACCTTGGTCAGGGCAAAGCCTTGTACGATGGCGGCGATGGTGAGAGGAATGATGAGCGCGAGCATCCTGACTCCGGAACCGATCGGGCTGGTGTTGTGGATACTTTGGAAGTAGATTGGGAGGTAGTAGAGCAGTGTGAAGTATGCGCCTCCGAAGAAGAACATGAACACGGAGCCCACCCAGACGTAGCGTTTAAGGATCTGCAAGGAAAGCGTAAGTCAGCATGATGCCGAATCTTCTTGGCTAGGACCACGACATACCAGCCGCTTGACTATCATCGCACGGTCTTTCTGGTAGACCTCCCAGGCGATGAATACTGCCACGATGGCAACGAAGCCGACCAGCAATCCGATCACCTGGCTACTCTTCCAAGGATGAGTTTGTCCGCCGTACTGCAAAGCCAACATGTACGACACGATCAAGCTCATCATGAGAGCAGCTCCGATGAGATCCATTTGTAGCAACTTCTCTTTGAACGGCGCTTGTGTTGGTTTGACATTTGCTGGTGTCTTGAAGAAAATGAAGACGACAATGGCTGCAAGTCCGCCGATGGGAAGGTTGATCCAGAAGCACTAAGAGCTGTTAGCAACGAGACAGAGACAGGAGAGTCGTAACCTTACCCATCGCCATGATACTTTGTCCGTGAAAGCACCGCCGATAAGCGGTCCTAGAACTGCAGCGATACCGTAGGTAGCTCCAGTGAATCCAAGAAGCTTCGGTCGCATCTCAGGGGATGCAGCAAAGCCGAGCATTGTGAATACCCCAACGGCGACACCAGATCCACCCAAGCCAGCAACTGCTCTTCCAACGATTAAGGCTGTTGGACCGGAAGCTAATGCACAGATGAGGCTCCCTACTTCAAAGACCAGCATGGCGTTCAGGAACCACAGCTTGATCGGGAAGTACTTGTAGACCTTGCCCCACGTTGATTGGAAGCCTTGGGAAATGTCAGTATGGTAATCGGGCTCGCTGTGAAAGGTTGGGATAGCGCGGAGATCTGGACGGCGATTTGTACTCTGTGTAACATGTCAGTGAGTTACCCATCAAGTCGCAGAAGTTAGAACCAGGATCACTTACCACCACCAAAAGTCATGAAGTAGGCGGCTCCATACTACGACACCTTGTTTAGGCCATGGAACTCGTCACTGATTCTGGGGATCGCAGTGCCGATGATAGTCTAGAAATACTGTCGTCATTCTCAGTGGAGACACTACGATGGTCAGAGATACACACGTTGTCAAGCGCGGTTAAGAACATCCCCAACATGAGAGATGCAGTCAAAGCGACCAAGCGAGTGCCATGAACGTAGTCTACTTTGTCTCCATCTGAGGTAACGCTGGAGCTCTTGTTCGCGGCTTCTTTGGGTTCGGAGGTTTGTTCCATCGTTGAGCGAAGTAGGTGATAGCTGGATTGAGAGAGGATTGGGAGCTGCGCTGTGGTGTAATGCTTTTGTGAGCTCTTCAGCAGTCGACTGGAGGAAAGAGGACCTGGTTTTGTTTCACAACAACAGGTCAGGCCGAGCGACGAGTTCGGCGTCGGGTGAACGAGAAGGCCATGGTTTCTCGGGTGTCTATCTGCATGTGTAAACGATTGTCTCTTTGCTTTACGATCGTCGGAGGGCGTCAAAAGCCGCAGAACCCGAAGCTGATTTTCGCAGTGGCTCGGCCGATATTGCTTTGCACTTTGATGGCGGCATGGCTACAGTCCTCGCGAATAATCTACAAACAGCTTACTGGCTCTCAGTGGTAAGCATAGTCGTTTGGCAGCTGTGTCCGATCAACACATCGTTCTCGGCCGACTTTGTCGCCCCGTGCTTTCGCAGTGAAGTTCGCTAAGCATAAGTATACATACGGGGATCTCATTAGTAACTGAGGTGATTTGGACCAGCGTAGCGTCTAATCTGATTGGGAGTACCGTTGAGATACTGCCAGAGCTTGGATTGTGTCTCGACATCTACGATGGTAGTGTTTTTCGGTTTGGTACACAAAGTGGCTATGCTTGCCTCTGAGATGCGGCTCACGAGGGCGCCACGAGCCGTACGCAAACTCGTGCACATTCCTCCTTCTCTCTCCTGGAATTTCGGCCGACTGCCTCACGCTTTGTCAGCACAACACTGTCACGATATGGAGAATCTGACGAGACAAGGCACGTAGATGTGAGAGGACATGAACCGAGCAAACTTCGCTGTAGCACACATCCCGCCTGGATGCGACGAGTCCTACTGAGCATGTCTCTCCGGTGAGCCCTCGATTTCGACCGTCGATGCCAGAACGTCGATGCCAAAATGGACACCCACAGCTCCGTGAAGCAAAGCAAGGTGAGAAAGGGCACGCACAGCTACCGCGAATGCAAACGGAGAAAGGTCAGGTGCATCTTCGCCTCTCCATCGGATGTCCTCTGTAATATGTGCAAGAAGCGAGGCTCCAGCTGCATCAGCCAGTGGAACACCTCAATTGTAGCTCCAGAAAGCACGACATACACCAGCAATACGTTCACCGCCAATAGCACCCCGTCGAATCTGGTCACCAACAGCACCAATGCTGGTCCATACACCGCACAGATAGGCTTGATGCCGCGTCTTCTTGTTGCACCGACTCCATCCTCCAGTAAGGCTTCGCCCGCAAATACAGAAACCCAGAACTCTTTGACACTTACGAGGAAGCTCCTTCGTGCTGTCCCATCCCATGCAGATATCGCGCTTCTCTTGGCAAGAATGGACCGTCCTCCTTCGGTGTATTACCAATTCGACTACAAACTTTGCTGTTCGTCCTTCGACGAGATGCCGGGGCCACAGACGATGATTCCGGATCTTAGGCAGCCAGACAATCACCCCATCTTGCTGGCAAGGCAAATTTTCCTTTTCGCTGCAGCATTGAGGCAAATTCCTCGGAACGACTTGATTGTTGGTCTCACGAAGCATCACCACGAAGTCATGAACGAGCTTGCCGAATCCGCCATCAGCAATATAACCACGAACGATGCACTTCTCGGAACTCTCAAAGGCCTCGAGCTCATCATCCTGGAAGGCTTCTACTACATGGACTGCGGTGACGCTCGTCGAGCTTGGATTACCAATCGCCGCGCTGTCACCATTGCACAGTTGCTCGGCTTGCATCGACCTGGTCACTATCGGTTCAAGGTCATTGACACTCCCGCCAAACTCAATCCTGAGGCTATGTGGATCAGTGTCGTCTGTATGGAACGGGTATCTTCCTTGTTACTTGGTCTCCCCACGAGCGTCGCAGATGTGGTATTGACGCCACCGACGGCCGGAAGCGATTTGATCGTTCGTCTTGGGAATGTCGCAGGAAGAATTCTCGAACGAAACCGAATCGAAGTTCCACAACAAGCGCTGGATCTGACCGAGAACATAGACGAGGAGCTCGTTCGAAACGCAGAACAGATGCCAGCGGCATTCTGGCAACCATTGGACTTTCGACGACTCGCACGAGACACTCAGGAGGCGTCAAATGAGATCCGAAGAGCTCTGGACCATGGTCGCTACTATAACCTGGTCATTCAGTTGCATCTACCTCACATGCTATGTCCAACGCATGCATCCCAGAGGATGTACTCGAAGATCGCTTGCGTCAATGCCGGCCGCGAGATCCTTGGCCGGCATATCGACCTACAGTCCTTTGAACCTGCAGTGTCTCGTTGCCGGATGATCGACTTTCCTGCGCTGATCGCAGGCATGGCATTGATGCTGGCGCATGCGATCAGCCACTGCGGCAAGAAATCTGAGAACATGTTTGCACACCAACGTTCCAGTGACCGGGCAATGGTAGAGCGCACTCTCGAAAACATGGAGTTTGTTTCTGAATTGCAGCAAGACACGCTCCTGGTCAAATGTGCCAAACTACTCACAGAATTGCTGGCCATTGAGGAAGATGCTGCGAAGGCGCACCGGTACGGTGTTGGCCAACCGCACGACGAAGCCGAAACACGCGACTATGGCCGCAACATGCTCATCGCAAGGGCACCCTTCCTGGGAGGCATTCGATTGTCCAAAGAAGGCATCGTCGCAGCGAAGGCAGACCAAGACAACAGTCTCCCAGAGAGCACCAACATTGGTGGCATCGGAGCCATACATGTCAAGAACCTACAGCCGGCGGAGATTGAGGCGCAGATTGCTTCGGATGCTTCACTACAGCAGTCCAACGTGTCACACGTTGCGCCACCGGTACCGGATGACTTTGTCACGCAAGGCGACCATAGTCTCCTCGACGGCACTGCAAGTCTAGACGATTGGGCGTTCTTGGGAACGGATACGGCCTTTTTCGGAAGCTTGATGCGCGGAGCTGGGGATATGCCGATTGATGATGCTGGTTTTCTTACATGAAGTATTCGTGACGGGGTCTGCAAGGTGTAAAAACATGATTTCAGTTCATGAAATGATGTCCCATGTTCCACTCACGATTGAAGCCTAATTGTTGCCACGAAGACCTGTTATACAGCTTTGTGCCAGTAATCCCGTACCGCTTCGTTGTCGCGTCTCACTGGCAAACATAGTCATCGTTGGATCTGAGTTCAAAAGTATCAGCGTACTAGTATCTCAATGGTAACACGAGCTTTTCTGAGCGTGTGCGCGATGAGAGTAGTAGTATAGTGGTCGGTGAGTACTCGTTCCTTCTCGATCGTTTCCCAGCGATCACAATGCTCAATAAATTCTCCGATGCTGACGTTGGTTCCATTCATTAGACAATAGCGCATCTGGGTCTGCAGGAGTTCCTCAATGGTAATCCCGACCAATTTGAAAGACTGTGCCGGTCGAAACCACGCTCCAAGCCCTAGAGATTTTTGCGGCCCCCACGCAACATGCGCAGCGACTTTAAATTTTGAATTCATGCGGCAAGACATGTTGTCTTACCCGTTACTAGAGATGTAAGATGAACAAAAAGGGCAAAAGCAATGCCGCTTCTGTGGATCGAACACAGTACCTCCAGAAATCGCATGTGAATGCGGGACTCAAGTGAACTTCAGTCTGGCGCTCTCCCAGGTGAGCTAAAGCGGCTTGATGGAAGCTAAAATGAGTATCCGTTAATATATTACTTAATCGTCATCTCAAGCTTGACCAACCATTCGACTAAGAAATCGAGGATATCTTTGGAAATAATTGACCAAAAGGCGTGACTTTGTGGACTCAGAGAAGTTTCTTCGTATTTCAAAAAGAGCTAAATCGCAATCTCCGCAAGATCCTTGTGGATCTGCGTGAGAATACTGGCTTGCTTCGGTTCATACCCCATGGCAGCAGCGCGTTCACCCTTGAACAACATGTTCGCCGCGACCAAATGCTTGACCTCGCCTTCACCGGCTTCCTCGAACAATACTTGTCTTGGCTCCGGACTCGAAAAGAAGCCTCGTGCATGCATAGCTTTCGCAAGCTGGGTCGCCAAATCCTTCCACTGGACTTTAGAAGTCTCGAGCATGTAGTAGCGACTGTAGGCTGTTCCCTGTGCGGGACCTTCGGCTGCGATGTCGGTGATCTTGACCATGAAGTCGATCAGGTCGAGGATGTGGATCTGTGTGAAGACTCAGTATGGGGTCGATGGAACGATGGCAAAACTTCGAGGACTTACGGTGCTGACTACAGCTGTCCCATCGCCGACATATGGGACATAGCCCAGCGGCTTGGCATTGCCAGTGAGAAGAGAGTATCCAACACCGAGCGTTGAAGCAGAGACATCAGCGCCGCCATAGACGACCGACGGGCAAACGATGTAAGTGTCTACAGCGTTCTCCGCACCAGCCTGGAGCACAAGAGTGTCAGACTGGCCGTTGAACATGTCCTTGTGGATGGCTGTGATGTCGTCTTCGTCCGCATCGTTCCAGACTTTACTGTCCGGATTGAAGTTTCCAGAAGTGCCGTAATCGATCCAATTGCCTGCACCACTCACGTGGATCAGCTGGCCCTTAGGACCGCCGACTTTCGCCTTCTGCCCAGCGATAATAGCAGCCACGAGATCGCCAGTAAAAGAATTACCGGCGTTGATGGAGATATCATGCTCTTTACTCAGAGCACTGATCTTCTCGGACTCTTCGAAAGTGCCGACAGCGATTCGATCGGCCTTGAGGGCGGCCTTGAGCTCATTTTCTAGCTGTGTACTGCGGACGTAAGCAGTTACGTGCCAGTCTGGATGAGCCTGCTTGACGGCTTTTATGTAGGGTGCTTGGGATGTCAAGTCAGCCTCGCGGATTCTCGTGCGGGAATGCGGAACTGTCTTATACCTCCAACGTAGCCGGAAGCGCCGAAGACGATGATCGAAGGCATGATGTCGAGTTTTGAGCGGTGGTACTGGTTGTTTACTTGATCGATTTTTGGAGGTATTGGCGATGGCTTGAACGACTTAAGTCGGGTCTGGTTTGACTCAATAAGGATTTAATGCCGACGACGCAACTATATAGCAAGATGGGATGCTCCATGTGCTCGCAGCTTCGTTGCAGCATGCGCTCAGCGCTTTGGCGCGTTAGTAAGCCACCGGCGACATTGCACTCGTTGACTATGATGGCACGGGAGTTCAGCCTGAGGTCCAGTCACAGTCAGCATTTGGGCAG
>Ga0265797_10002796_pt1 | contig 28811 bp, 20 predicted proteins | sample P2T30metagenome_FD_192433 | JGI IMG/M metagenome (GOLD analysis project Ga0265797, IMG submission 192433) | Plant litter microbial communities from East Loma Ridge, Irvine, California - P2 T30 | ecosystem: Environmental > Terrestrial > Plant litter > Unclassified | place: USA: California...
AAGCTCGACATCGACCACGAGGAGTTCCGCGCGACCCTCGAGCGCGAGGCGAAGCCGCCGAAGCTCGACCCGTGGCGCCGGCTCACCGGGCTGCACTCGGTCCGCGGCGGCCGCGGACTCGCCGTCGCCCGCGAGCTCTGGGAGGCGCGCGACGCGTACGCGCAGGAGGTCGACACCTCTCCCGGTCGGCTCGTGCCCGACGCGAGCCTCGTCGCCGTCGCCAAGGCGCTGCCCGCCGACAAGCGCGCCCTCGCCGGGCTCAAGGAGTTCGTGGGCCGCGCCAGCCGGAGCGAGCTGGACCGCTGGTGGGCGGCCGTCGAACGCGGCCTCGCCGCCACCGACCTGCCCTCGAGCCGCGGACCCGCCTCGGACGCGCTGCCGCCGCCCCGCTCGTGGGCCGACAAGTCGCCGCTCGCCGACCGCCGCCACAAGGCGGCCCGTCCGCGCGTCGCCGAGATCGCCGAGCGGCTCGACCTGCCCGTCGAGAACCTGCTCACCCCCGAGCACCTGCGCCGGGTCTGCTGGGACGTCTCGGTGCCCGACGACGCGGGCTCGGTCGCCACGGCGCTCCTGCGCCAGGGGGCCCGGCCCTGGCAGGTGCGCGCCACCGCGATCGCGCTCACCGAGGCTTTTGTGGAGGCCCGACAGGCCCCCGCCGAGGGGCCCGCCGCCACGTCGTAGCAACCCCACGAACGATTGCCGCGGCCCCGCCGCGCCTCCCTAGGATCGGCAGCGACAACCGACACTGGAGGCAGCGTGGCCGAGAGAACTGAAGTGGTCTTCGTCGACGGGGTGCGGACCCCCTTCGGCCGGGCCGGCGAGAAGGGCGTCTACTGGCGCACCCGGGCCGACGACCTCGTCGTCAAGGCGATGCGGGGGCTGCTCGAGCGGAACCCCGCCGTCCCGCACGACCGCGTCGACGACGTGGCGATCGCCGCGACCACCCAGCAGGGCGACCAGGGCCTGACCCTGGGCCGCACGACGGCGCTCCTCGCGGGCCTGCCCCGCTCGGTGCCCGGCTACGCGATCGACCGGATGTGCGCGGGCGCCATGACGAGCGTCACCACCGTCGCGGGCGGCATCGCCTTCGGTGCCTACGACCTGGCGATCGCCGGCGGGGTGGAGCACATGGGCCGGCACCCCATGGGCTTCGACGCCGACCCGAACCCCCGCTTCGTCGCCGAGAAGCTCGTCGACGCCGAGGCCCTCAACATGGGCAGCACGGCAGAGCGGATCCACGACCGGTTCCCGCAGCTCACGAAGGAGCGCAGCGACCGCTTCGCCCTCGGCAGCCAGCAGAAGCTCGCCGCCGCGTACGCCGCTGGCCACATCCAACCCGACCTCGTGCCCGTGGCCGTGCAGACCGGCGAGGGCTGGGGGCTGGTGACGGAGGACGAGGCCCCGCGGCCGGAGACGACCCTCGAGGGCCTGGCGGGCCTCCGGACCCCCTTCCGCCCGCACGGGCGCGTCACCGCCGGCAACTCGTCGGGACTCAACGACGGCGCGACCGTGAGCCTGCTCGCCGGGGCCGACACGGCCCGCGAGCTGGGGCTGACGACGAAGATGCGCCTGGTGAGCTTCGCGTTCGCCGGCGTCGACCCCGCGATCATGGGCATCGGCCCGGTGCCCTCGACCGAGAAGGCGCTCCGCAAGGCGGGCCTCACGATCGACGACATCGGCCTCTTCGAGCTCAACGAGGCCTTCGCGGTGCAGGTGCTGTCGCTGCTCGACCACTTCGGCGTCGACGACGACGACCCGCGCGTCAACCCGTGGGGCGGAGCCATCGCCGTCGGCCACCCGCTCGCGTCGTCGGGCGTCCGCCTCATGATCCAGCTCGCCCGGCAGTTCGAGCAGCGCCCCGACGTCCGCTACGGCCTCACGGCCATGTGCGTCGGGCTCGGCCAGGGCGGCAGCGTCATCTGGGAGAACCCGCACTTCGACGGAAAGAAGGGTCGACGATGACCACCGCCCGCGACCAGCTCCTCGCCCTCTCCGCCGACGAGGTCGTCACGCACAGCCCCGTGCGCGACGTGCCCCTGCCGAGCGGCGGCGTCCTCGCCCTCGTCACGCTCGACAACGGACGCGACCACACCCGTCCCAGCACGCTCGGTCCCGCGACCCTGCTCGAGCTCGGTGCGACGCTCGACGCGCAGCGGGCGCGAGCCTCCCGGGGCGAGGTCGCGGCCATCGCCGTCACCGGCAAGCCGTACATCCTGGCGGCCGGTGCGGACGTCAGCAAGGTCGGCGACATTCCCTCGCGAGACGCCGCCCTCGAACTGGCGCGGCTGGGCCACGAGGTGCTCGGCAAGCTGCACGACGCCGGCGTGCCCACGTTCGCCTTCGTCAACGGCCTGGCCCTCGGCGGCGGTCTCGAGATCGCCCTGCACGCCGACCACCGCACCGTCGACACGTCGGCCGCGGCCCTCGCCCTGCCCGAGGTGTTCCTCGGCATCGTCCCCGCCTGGGGCGGCTCGTGGCTGCTGCCGAACCTCATCGGCATCGAGGCGGCCCTCGAGGTGGTCGTCTCGAACCCGCTCAAGAACAACCGCACCCTCAAGCCCGCACGCGCCCTCGAACTCGGCATCGTCGACGCGGCCTTCGGTCCGGCGACCTTCCTCGAGGACTCGATCCGGTGGGCGGACGGGGTCGTCAGCGGTCGCGTGCGCGTCGAGCGACCGCACGTGCCCGGGCGCCTCGAGCGAGCCGTGAAGTGGGGGGCGGCGATCAAGATCGCGCGCGGGCAGCTCGAGTCCCGCCTCGGCACGGTGGCCCGCTCGCCGCAGGTCGCCCTCGACCTGCTCGAGGCTGCCGGACGGACGGACCGCGCCACCGGCTTCGCCGCCGAGGACGAGGCGCTCGCCGACCTCGTCGTCGGCGACCAGTTCCGGGCCAGCATGTACGCCTTCGACCTCGTCCAGAAGCGCGCCAAGCACCCCGCCGGTGCACCCGACAAGGCGCTCGCTCGCACGATCGGCAAGGTCGGCATCGTCGGGGCCGGCCTCATGGCGAGCCAGTTCGCCCTGCTCTTCGTGCGACGCCTCAGGGTGCCGGTGGTCATCACCGACCTCGACCAGGCCCGGGTCGACGCGGCCGTGACGCGCATCCGGGGCGAGATCGTGCAGCTCGCCGAGAAGGGCCGCATCTCCCCCGACGAGTCGAACCGCCTGGAGGCGCTCGTCACGGGCACCACCGACCTCGCCGACTTCGCCGACTGCGACTGGGTCATCGAGGCGGTCTTCGAGGAGCTGGGCGTCAAGCAGCAGGTGTTCGCCGACGTGGAGGCGGTGGTCGGCGACGAGACGGTCCTCGCGACGAACACGTCGTCGCTGTCGGTGCGCGAGATCGGCGCCCGCCTGCGGCGTCCCGAGCGGCTCGTCGGGTTCCACTTCTTCAACCCCGTCGCCGTCATGCCGCTCGTCGAGGTGGTCAGGACCGACGCCACCGACGAGGCCACGCTGAGCACGGCGATGGACACGGCGAAGGCGCTGCGCAAGAACGCCGTCATCACGACCGACTCCCCCGGCTTCGTCGTCAACCGGGTGCTGGCCCGCCTGCTCGGCGAGGCGATGCACGCCGTCGAGACCGGCACGCCGATGGAGGTCGTCGACCGGTCGACGGCTCCCTTCGGCCTCCCGATGACGCCCTTCGAGCTGCTGGAGCTCGTCGGCCTCACGGTCGGGGCGCACGTGCTGGACACGCACCACGCGGCCTTCCCCGACCGGTTCCACCGCAGCGAGGCCCTGCACCGCCTGGCCGAGCACGGCACGATCCTCGAGAAGGACGCGAAGGGCCGTCGCAAGGGCTTCGACAAGAAGGCCGTGAAGCTGGCCGAGGGGAAGGGCACGGCCCTCACCGCCGAGGAGCTGCGCGTGCGCGTCGAGGACGGCCTCGCCGACGAGGTGGGCCGCATGCTCGACGAGGGCGTCGTGGCCGCCGCGGAGGACGTCGACCTCTGCCTCGTCCTCGGGGCGGGCTGGCCGTTCCAGATGGGCGGCGTGACGCCCTACCTCGACCGCGTGGGTGCCTCGGAGCGCGTCCGTGGGCGCACGTTCCACGACCCCGTGGTCCGGGGCGTCGCGGCGCGCTGACACCGGCACGACACGGCCCCCTCGGTCCGCCGAGGGGGCCGTCGTCGTGCCCGGGCGGGCGGTGCCGGAGGTGCGTGGTGCGCGGCGCCCGTCAGTCCCGTCGGGCGTCGAGGCTGTCCGCCTCGGCGTCGTCCTGCAGGGGCCGCGCGACGGGGATCTTGCTCCCCAGCACCTGGGCCACGACGTCCCGCGCGATGTGCTGCGGGGTCAGCCCGACCTCCTCGAGGATCTCGGCGCGGGAGCCGTGGTCGAGGAACTCGTCGGGCAGGCCCAGCTCGGTGACCGCGGTGTCCACGCCCGCCTCGCGGAGGTCCTGCCGCACGCGCGTGCCGATGCCGCCGACGCGCACGCCGTCCTCGATGGTGACGACGAGCCGGTGGTCGCGGGCCAGGTCGACGACGGAGCGCGCGACGGGGACGACCCAGCGCGGGTCGACGACGGTGGAGCCGATCCCCTGCGCGGCGAGCCGTTCGGCGACGTCGAGTCCGGTGGCCGCCATGGGGCCGACGCAGACGAGCAGGACGTCGGGGCGTCCGGTGCGGGCGAGCACGTCGACGCCGTCGGCCAGGCGCTCGAGCGCCTCGTGCTCGGCACCGACGCTGCCCTTCGAGAAGCGGACGACGGTCGGGGCGTCCGTGACCGCGACGGCCTCGCGGAGCTCCTCGCGCAGACGGGTCGCGTCGCGCGGCGCGGCGAGCCGGATGTGCGGCACGACCTGCAGGATCGCGAGGTCCCACATGCCGTGGTGGCTGGGGCCGTCGGGTCCGGTCACGCCCGCCCGGTCGAGCACGAAGGTCACGCCCGCGCGGTGCAGGGCGACGTCCATGAGCACCTGGTCGAAGGCACGGTTGACGAAGGTCGCGTAGAGGGCGACGACGGGGTGCAGGCCCCCGAAGGCGAGGCCGGCGGCGGTGGTCACCGCGTGCTGTTCGGCGATGCCCACGTCGAGGACCCGGCCGGGGTGGGCCTCGGCCATCTTGTGGAGGCCGACGGGCCGCAGCATGGCCGCCGTGATGCCCACGACCGTGGGGTCCTCGTCGGCGACCCGCACCATCTCGTCGGCGAAGACGCCGGTCCACGACTGCGCCGTGCTCGTCTCGAGCGGCTCGCCGGTCTCGGGATCGATCTGTCCGACGGCGTGGAACTGGTCCGCGACGTCGGCGCGCGCCGGCTCGTAGCCGCGGCCCTTCTCGGTGATGGCGTGGACGATGACGGGCGCGCCGTAGTCGCGGGCCTGGCGCAGCGCCTCCTCCATCGCGGCCTGGTCGTGGCCGTCGACCGGCCCGACGTACTTGATGTCGAGGTTGGAGTACAGCGCCTCGTTGTTCGTGAAGCGGCTGAGGAAGCCGTGCAGGCCGCCGCGGACGCCGCGGTAGAGGGCGCGTCCGGGGTGCCCGAGGTGCGAGAAGAACTGCTCGCTGCCGAGGTGCAGGTCCCGGTAGCCGCGCCGGGTGCGCACGGTGTTGAGGAACCGCGCCATGCCCCCGATCGTCGGCGCGTACGAGCGACCGTTGTCGTTGACGACGATCGTGAGGCGACGCCGGTTGTCGTCGCTGATGCTGTTGAGCGCCTCCCAGGTCATGCCGCCCGTGAGCGCCCCGTCGCCGACGACGGCCACCACGTGCCGGTCCGACTGGCCGGTGAGCTGGAACGCGCGGGAGATGCCGTCCGCCCAGGAGAGCGAGCTCGACGCGTGCGAGCTCTCGACGATGTCGTGCTCGCTCTCGCGGCGCTGCGGGTAGCCCGCGAGACCCCCGCGCAGGCGCAGGCGCGAGAAGTCCTGCCGCCCCGTGACGAGCTTGTGGACGTAGGACTGGTGCCCGGTGTCGAAGACGACGGCGTCGTGCGGCGACCGGAACACGCGGTGCAGGGCGAGGGTCAGCTCGACGACGCCGAGGTTGGGTCCCAGGTGGCCACCGGTCTTCGACACCTCGGTGACGAGGAAGCGGCGGATCTCGGCGGCGAGCTCGACCATCTGCTCGTCGGTGAGCCGGTCGAGGTCACGGGGTCCGTGCACGGTCTCGAGAATGCCCATGAAGCTCTCCTTCCCGCCGCCCCGAGAGGCGGCAGCAGCCCCCCAGTGTAGGCAGCACGGCGGGGTGGACGCCGGAGGCCCCGCCCGCGTCGCGCACGTCGGCGCGCTCGGCGGACAGGGCCCCGGCGAGGACGGTCAGACCAGGCTGCGCAGCACGTACTGCAGGATGCCGCCGTTGCGGTAGTAGTCGGCCTCGCCCGGGGTGTCGATGCGGACGACGGCGTCGAACTCGATCGTCGTGGCGCCCTCTCGGGAGTGCTCCGTCGGCTCGGCGACGACGTGCACCGTGCGCGGCGTGACGCCCTCGTTGAGCTGCTCGAGCCCCGTGATGCTGATGGACTCGGTCCCGTCGAGCCCGAGCGAGGCCCAGGTCTCGCCGGCGGGGAACTGCAGCGGGACGACGCCCATGCCGATGAGGTTCGACCGGTGGATCCGCTCGAAGCTCTCGGTGACGACGGCCTTCACGCCGAGCAGGTTCGTGCCCTTGGCGGCCCAGTCGCGGGACGAGCCCGAGCCGTACTCCTTGCCGCCGAGGATCACGAGCGGGGTGCCCGCCTCCTGGTAGTGCGCGCTGGCGTCGTAGATGAAGGACTGCGGGCCGTCGGCCTGCGTGAAGTCCCGGGTGTAGCCGCCCTCGACGCCGTCGAGGAGCTGGTTCTTGAGGCGGATGTTCGCGAACGTGCCGCGGATCATCACCTCGTGGTTGCCGCGCCGCGAGCCGTACGAGTTGAAGTCCTTGCGGTCCACGCCGTGCTCGGCGAGGTAGTGCCCGGCAGGGCTGTCCACCTTGATCGACCCGGCGGGGCTGATGTGGTCGGTCGTCACGGAGTCGCCGAGCGCCGCGAGGACGCGGGCACCGCTGATGTCGGTGACGGGCGTCGTCTCGAGCGTCATGCCCTCGAAGTACGGGGGCTTGCGGACGTAGGTGGACTCGGCGTCCCACTCGAAGGTGGCGCCCGTGGGGGTCGGCAGCGACCGCCAGCGCTCGTCGCCGTCGAACACGCCCGAGTACTCGTGGGTGAACATGCCCGTGTCGATCGACGAGTCGATCGTGGCCTGCACCTCGGCCGCGTCGGGCCAGATGTCGCTGAGGTAGACGTCGGCACCGTCGGCGTCCGTGCCCAGGGCGTCGCGCTCGAAGTCGAAGGCCATCGACCCGGCGAGGGCGTAGGCGATGACGAGGGGCGGGCTCGCGAGGTAGTTCATCTTGACGTCGGGGTTGATGCGCCCCTCGAAGTTGCGGTTGCCCGAGAGGACCGCGGTGACGGCGAGGTCGCTGTCCTGGACGGCGGTGGAGATCTCGTCGAGCAGGGGGCCCGAGTTGCCGATGCAGGTCGTGCAGCCGTAGCCGACGGTGTAGAAGCCGAGGTCCTCGAGGTAGGTCGTGAGGCCGGCCTTCTCGTAGTAGTCGGTGACGACCTTCGAGCCCGGGGCGAGGGTGGTCTTGACCCAGGGCTTGGCCTTGAGGCCCTTGCGGCTGGCGTTGCGGGCCAGGAGCCCGGCGGCCAGCATCACGGACGGGTTCGACGTGTTCGTGCACGAGGTGATGGCCGCGATGGCCACGGCGCCGTGGTCGAGGGTGAAGGACGAGCCGTCCTCGAGCGACACCGGGGTCGGCTTGCTGACCTTCACGGGGGCGTGCGAGGTGTGCGAGTGCACGCGCTCGTCGTCGCCCTCGTCCTCGGCGGTGAAGCCGACGGGGTCCGACGCGGGGAAGGTGCCCTCGACGGCGACGTCGACGAGCGTGTGGTCGGTGGTCGCGTAGTTCTCGAGGTCGACCTCGAACTGCGACTTGGCGGCGCTCAGCTCGATGCGGTCCTGCGGACGCTTGGGGCCGGCGATCGAGGGCACGACCGTCGCGAGGTCGAGCTCGAGGTACTCGCTGTAGTCGGGCTCGACGGCGGGGTCGTGCCAGAGGCCCTGGGCCTTCGAGTACGCCTCGACGAGGGCGATCTGGTCGTCGGAGCGGCCGGTGAGGCGCAGGTAGTCGAGGGTGACGTCGTCGACGGGGAACATCGCCGCCGTCGAGCCGAACTCGGGGCTCATGTTGCCGATGGTGGCGCGGTTGGCGAGCGGCACCGCCGCGACGCCCTCGCCGTAGAACTCGACGAACTTGCCCACGACGCCGTGCGCGCGGAGCATCTGCGTGATGGTGAGGACGACGTCCGTGGCCGTGACCCCCGTGGGGATCGCGCCCGAGAGCTTGAAGCCCACGACCTTGGGGATGAGCATCGACACGGGCTGCCCGAGCATCGCGGCCTCCGCCTCGATGCCGCCGACGCCCCAGCCGAGCACGCCGAGCCCGTTGACCATCGTCGTGTGCGAGTCGGTGCCGACGAGCGTGTCGGGGTAGGCCTGCAGGACGCCGCCCACCTCGCGGGTGTAGGTGACGCGCGCCAGGTACTCGATGTTGACCTGGTGCACGATGCCGGTGCCGGGCGGGACGACCTTGAAGTCCTCGAAGGCCGTCTGGCCCCAGCGGAGGAACTGGTACCGCTCGCCGTTGCGCTCGTACTCGATCTCGACGTTGCGCTGCAGGGCGTCCTGGGTGCCGAAGAGGTCGGCGATGACCGAGTGGTCGATGACGAGCTCGGCCGGGGCCAGCGGGTTGATCCGGGTGGGGTCGCCGCCGAGCTCGGAGACCGCCTCGCGCATGGTGGCGAGGTCGACGATGCAGGGCACCCCGGTGAAGTCCTGCATGACCACGCGCGCGGGCGTGAACTGGATCTCGGTGTCGGGGTCCGCCTGGGGCCGCCACGAGCCGAGCGCACGGATCTGGTCGGCGGTGACGTTCGCGCCGTCCTCCGTGCGGAGCAGGTTCTCGAGGAGGACCTTGAGGGCGAAGGGCAGCTTCGCGGCGCCCTCCACCCGGTCCAGTCGGTAGATCTCGTAGTCGGTCCCGCCGACCGTGATCGAGTCCTTCGCGCCGAAGCTGTTGATCGTTGACACGTGCCGTCTCCCTTGCTGACTGCGCACCATCATGGCCGCAGGGCTCCGTCGCCCTCCAGCCAGGCGAGCCTTAGTCGACGTGACGTCGCGGGCCCGACCGGCGCTATTTGTCTCGATGTCGAGACAAATGTACCACCGGAGGCGAGGGTCAGGCGCCCGGGCCGGTCGCGTCCGCCGCGCCCCGCCCCCGGTACACGGTGCGCACGAGGAGCCAGGTGACCCAGAGCAGCGCCGCGTAGAGCGGCACGCCCATGATGAGCTTGGCGGCCGCGAGCGGTGCCACCGCTCCCGCCAGGTAGAGGGGCAGCTGCACGGCGAGGCGCGCGGCGAAGAGGCCCGCCCAGAGCCAGGTCGTGAGCACGAGCACCCGGCGCTTGGCACGGTCGGCGCGCCACGCACCGCCCTCGGACGTGAGCAGGCCGGCGACGACGCCGACGAACGGCCACCGCGCGACGAGGCTCACCAGCATGGCGAGCAGGGACGCCGCGTTGACGAGCAGGCCGGGCACGAAGTTGTCCTCGGCGCGACCGGTGAGCAGCGCGAGCAGCGCCGAGAGGCCGATGCCGAGCACGCCCACGAGCGCCTGCGCGACGGGGCCGCGCTGCACGGCGCGCGCCACGACGAAGAACAGGGCCACGCCGAGGGGCACGAGGACGGCCGGCACGACATCACGCGTCAGGGTGAAGACGACGACGAAGACGAAGCCGGGCAGGATCGACTCGACGAGCCCGCGGACCCCGCCGACGGCCGTCAGCAACGCCCCCACCGTGGGCACCTCGCCCGGGGCCACCTGCCCGATGCCTGCCCGTCGTGCCGCGGCCTGCAGCTGCGCCGAGACCGAGAGGCGCGGGTCCTCGACCGGCGACGGGACCGGGGTCGTGGACGACCCCGGGCGTCCCTCCGGGTCGTCTCGCCCGGGCTCGTCGGGCAGGGGGCGACGTTCCTCGTCCACGGGCCTCAGACCTGGGTGGGCGCCGCACCGCCGTCGGTCGCTGCCGCCTTCGGCATGCTCAACGGGATGAGGTCGCGGGGCGGCATCGGCGTGGTGCCGCGCACGACGACGACGCTGCGGAAGAGGTCCTCGACCGCCTCCGCCGCCTCCGGGTCCGTGGTGGCCGCTCCGGCGACGACGCCGCGCAGGAACCAGCGCGGCCCGTCGACGCCGAGGAAGCGCGCGACGCGCGTCGTGCCCTGGTCGCCGCTCACCACGGGGATCTCGGCCCGGACCTCGGGCCCGAAGGGTCCGTCGACCTCGGTGGTGCGTCCGCCCTGGCGCTGCACCTGCTCCACGATCTGCTCGCGGATCTCGTTCCACAGGCCCGAGCTGCGCGGCGCCGCGAACGGCTGTACCTGCAGGGTCGACCCGGCGAAGTCGAGGCCGACGGCGACGACGCGCTTGCTGCCCTCCTCGACCTCCAGGCGCAGGTGCAGGCCCTCGCGCGGGAGGATCTTCACGCCGCCCAGGTCCACGTACGGTCGCACGGGGTTGGCCTCGGTCTCGTCGAGCGGGCCGGCCTCGGCCCGGTCCTCGGGCGCGGACTTCGAGTCGTCGAAGACCTCGTCCTCGCTCGGCTCCAGGTGGTCCCCGGCGAGCTCCAGGTCGTCGGCCGGAGCCGTCTCGACGTCGACCTCGACGCCCTCGACCTCCGTGCCGGGCTCCGCCTCGGCTCCCCCGGCCGCCTTCTTGGTGCGCTTGAGCTTGATCACGATGCTGCTCCTCCTGCCGTGTGGGCGTGTCCGGTGGACCCGAAGCCGCCGGTGCCGCGGACGCTGGCGGGGAGCTCCTCCACGGGGAGGAACTCCGCCCGGACGACCGGGACGACGACCAGCTGGGCGATCCTGTCGCCCGCGGACACGGCGTACGGCTCGGTTCGGTCCGTGTTGAGCAGGGCGACGCGGATCTCGCCACGGTAGCCCGCGTCGACGGTGCCCGGCGCGTTGACCACGGTGACGCCGTGCTTCGCGGCGAGGCCGCTGCGCGGCACGACGAACGCGGCGTGGCCCTCGGGGAGGGCGATGCGGACGCCCGTGCCGACGAGCGCGCGCTCGCCCGGCCCCAGCACGACGGCCTCGGTCGAGACGAGGTCGGCGCCGGCGTCGTCGTGGTGGGCGTAGCGCGGCACGTGCTCGGCCACGACCGGCACCTCGAGGGTCTGGATCACGTGTCGAGGGTAGTGCAGGAAGTCTGGTCTGATGGTCGCATGCCCGCGTACCGCGAACGTCTGCTCCCCCCCGTCACGGTGTTCCTCGCCGCCGCCCTGCTGCTCCCCGCGACGCTGCTCGTCTTCCTGCCCCTCGACGTCGTCGTCGGTGCGGTCGTGGCCGTCCTGCTCTACGCCGTCGTGGTCGTCGCGCTCGTCGTGACGAGCCCGGTGCTGCTGGTCGACGGCGAGGCGTTCCACGCGGGTCGGGCGCGTCTCTTCCCGGACGAGGTGGGCGAGGTGACCGCGCACCGCGGGGCGGACGCCACGACGCAGAGAGGGCCCGGGCTCGACGCGCGAGCCTGGACCCTCTTCCGTGGCTGGGTGTCGCCGGTGGTGCGCGTGGCGCTCACCGACGAGGCCGACCCCGCTCCCTACTGGCTCGTCTCGACGAGGCGACCGGAGGAGCTCGCGTCGGCCCTCGACGACCTCAGGCGGCGCACTCCCGGCAGATAGCGCCCAGCTTGGTCTCGTGGTCGAGCTGCGAGCGGTGCTTCACGAGGAAGCACTCGACGCAGGTGAACTCGTCCACCTGGGGCGGCAGGACGACGACGTCGAGGTCCATGTCGGAGAGGTCCTGGCCGGCGAGCTCGAAGCTGCCCGGGTTGTCGGCGTCGTCGACGTCGACGACTCCCGACATCTTGTCGGGGACCCGCTCCTTGAGCGCCTCGATCGACTCCGAGGAGTCGTCGTCGTTCTTGCGAGGTGCGTCGTAATCGGTGGCCATGCCCGTCCAGTTCCTGAGGGTTGAGTGTGTCCGTGGTGCTCGTGCGCCGTGATCGGCGCGCACAGTTTGCACCACGCGTGTGCCCGATGCAAACCGGTCGTGACGGCCGCGGAGGAGCTCTCCGACGACCGCCCACGATCGCCTGAACACGCGGCACGCCCGTGGTGTTCCCGCCCTCCGGCCGCGCCCCGTGGGACCCTGTCCCCATCGCGGTCCGGCCCCCGTCCCGGACCGTCCGTCACACCCGGGAGGCTCCATGCGTGAACTGCGGCTCGTCCGCTCGGTGGGAGGCGCGCTCGTCGTCGCCGCCGAGGACGGCGAGGAGTACCGCCTGCCCGTCACGCAGGCCCTGCGGGCGCAGGTGCGCGCGGCGTCGGGGCCCCGGGACGACCCGGCGACGGTGGTGCGCGGGGCTCCCCCGCGCGAGATCCAGGCGCTCGTCCGCGCGGGACGCACGACGGACGAGATCGTCCGCCTCACGGGGGCGACCGCCGACCAGGTCCGACGCTTCGAGGGTCCCGTCCTCGCCGAGCGCTCGTTCGTCCTCGAGGCCGCCCGCGCGGTCCCGGTGACCGTCGCCGACGCGACGCTCTCGGACTCCACCGGGGGCACCTTCGGCGCGGTCATCGACGCCCGCCTCGACGGTGCCGAGGCGCACGACCGCACGTGGTCGAGCGCGAAGGACCCCGAGCACGGCTGGATCGTCCGCGTGGCCTACACGACGGCCGACGTCGAGCGGGAGTCCGCCTGGCGCTTCGACGCGAAGAAGCACGTCCTCGCCCCGCACGCGGGCGACGCCCACGTGCTGTCCCAGCACTCGGTCGACCCGGGCCCGCTCGTCCCTCGCCTCCGGGCGGTCGATCCCGGCGCTCCCGAGCACGAGGCGGTCCCGCGTGCCACCGACGACGCGCCCGCGTCCGCCGGCACCCGCGGTGGTGGGGCCCGCTTCGACAGCGGCGCGTTCCACCTCGACCCGCTGCCCGAGGCCGAGGTGCTCGTCGACCGTCCGCCGTCGCGCCCCGACCACCGCACGCCGGCCGCCTGGGCGGGCGTCAACCGCGACCCCGAGGGCGCCCCCGCCGACGGCGACCGCACCGCCGACCTCCTCGAGGCCCTCCGCCGCCGCCGCGGGGAGCGCGAGGCCGCCCGGTTCCACGACGAGGGCGAGGGCGCCACAGGTCCCGTCACGGGCACGATCCGGATCGTCGACGTCCCGCTCGGCGACCTCGGGGCCCCCGTCCCCGACCCGGTCGACGAGCCGGAGGCGCCGGTCGCCCCCGCCCCGGAGAGGTCGTCGCGTCCGGGTCGTCCCCGCCGCCCCGGTGCCGACGACGCGCCGAGGCCGACGTCCGCGACCCCCCGCAAGCGGAGCGGCCGCGCCTCGATGCCCAGCTGGGACGAGATCGTCTTCGGGGCGCGCCCGGACGACGGCTCCTCCTGACGCCGCGCCGCTGACGAAGCGCCGCTGACGAAGCGCCGCTGACGGCGCACGGTCGGGTCGCTCCCCGGGTCGGCCCGCCGGTGGTCAGGTGCCGGGTGCCCAGGCCCCGAGTCGCACGAGGGGCACCCGGGTCTCGTCGTCCGTCCACGAGCCGTGGTGGCCGACCATGTCGCCGGGCGCGCCACCACGGTCGCGGCCGTCCCACCACGCCACGGAGCGCCGCGCGGCGACGAGCACGTCGGGCAGCCGTGGCAGCACGACCGGGTCGACGGGCCCGAACCAGCCCGCCGCCACGGCCTCGTCGCGGGTCACGATCCAGGCGCGCTCCCCCTCGGCGGCGCGCCAGGCCGCCACGAAGGACTCGCGGACCGTCGGCGACGCGTCCGGTTCCAGGTGGAGGTGCAGGAGGCGCGGGTCGCCCGCGACGTGCCGGAGGCCGTCCACGAGGGCGGGGTGCTGCCCGAACGTCCGGCGTCGGTGCTCCGGGACGTCGACCATGCCGTGGTCGGCGGTGACGACCAGGCCGACGTCCGGGGCCAGGCCCACGGCGAGCCTCCGGACCTCGCCGTCGAGGCCCTCGAGCAGGCCCGTCCACTCGTCGGACTGCCAGCCGGCGCGGTGCGCCGCCATGTCGAGCTCGGGGACGTAGAGGTAGACGAGCGACGGCTCCGTGCCCGGGGCGACGAGCTCGAGGGTGCGGTCGACGCGGTCCGCCAGCGTCGCCGCCACGACGTACGACGCGCCCGACAGGATCGCGTGCGTGAGGCCGGAGGAGCGGTACCGCTTCGCTCCCACCGCGTGGACGGCCACGTCCGCGGTCTCGAACAGGGGCCGGCGCCGGGGCCAGTCCTCGGGCCGCATGCGGTCGTCCCAGCCGGAGAGCTGCTTGACGACGCGGTCGTGGTCCGGGTCGAGGACGGTGTAGCCGACGAGCCCGTGCTCCCCGGGCAGCGCGCCGGTCGTCAGCGTCGCCAGGGCCGCGGCCGTCGTCGACGGGAACCCCGACCACAGGAAGCCGCGCGTCGCGGTGAGCGTGCGCGCGTGCCCCTTGCGCTGGGCGAGCGAGGACGCGCCCAGCCCGTCGACGAGCAGCACGACCCCGCTGCGGGCTCGGGGCAGTCCGAGCACGTTCGTCGACCCCCGGAGCGACGCCAGGGCGGACGGGACGACGTCGGCCAGGGACGCGGGCACGTCGGGCCTCGTCGGTACGATGGTGGGCATCGCCACCATCCTCCCACGGTGGCCCCCGGCCCCCACGGCGCCCGACCGGACCCACGGTGGCGCGGGCCGCGACCCGAGGCGCCCCACGCCTCCCGAGACGAAGAGCGCATGACGACGACCGACACCACCAGCCCCACCGGCCCCGACGAGCGCATCGAGGACGTCGACGTCTCCGCCGAGATGCAGGGGTCGTTCCTCGAGTACGCGTACTCCGTCATCTACTCGCGGGCCCTCCCGGACGCCCGGGACGGGCTCAAGCCGGTGCAGCGCCGCATCCTGTACCAGATGAGCGAGATGGGGCTCCGCCCCGACCGCGGGCACGTCAAGAGCGCCCGGGTCGTGGGCGAGGTCATGGGCAAGCTGCACCCGCACGGCGACAGCGCCATCTACGACGCGATGGTCCGCCAGGCCCAGCCCTTCACGATGCGCGTGCCCCTCGTCGACGGGCACGGCAACTTCGGCTCGCTCGACGACGGCCCGGCCGCCAGCCGCTACACCGAGGCCCGCCTCACCGAGGCGGCGCTCGCGATGACGCAGAGCCTCGGCGAGGACGTCGTGCAGTTCGTGCCCAACTACGACAACCAGCTCATGCAGCCCGAGGTGCTGCCCGCGGCGTTCCCCAACCTGCTCGTCAACGGGGCCAGCGGCATCGCCGTCGGCATGGCCACGAACATGGCCCCGCACAACCTCGTCGAGGTCGTCGGAGCCGCCCGGCACCTGCTCGAGCACCCCGACGCCACGCTCGACGACCTCATGGCCTTCGTGCCCGGGCCCGACCTGCCCACCGGGGGCACCATCTCCGGCCTCGCCGGCGTGCGGGACGCCTACGCGACCGGCCGGGGCAGCTTCAAGACCCGGGCCCGGGTGAGCGTCGAGGCGATCACGGCGCGCAAGACCGGGCTCGTCGTCACCGAGCTGCCCTACCTCGTCGGACCCGAGAAGGTCATCGAGAAGATCAAGGACGGCGTCCAGGCGAAGAAGCTCACGGGCATCACCGACGTCACCGACCTCACCGACCGCCGCCACGGGCTGCGCCTCGTCATCGGCGTCAAGACGGGCTTCAGTCCGGAGGCCGTCCTCGAGCAGCTCTACCGGTACACGCCCCTCGAGGACGGCTTCAGCATCAACGCGGTGGCGCTCGTCGAGGGACAGCCCCGCACGCTCGGCCTCCGCGAGCTGCTCCAGGTGTACGTGGGCCACCGCGTCGAGGTCGTCACGCGACGCACGCGCCACCGCCTCGGCCGGCGCGAGGACCGGCTGCACCTCGTCCAGGGCCTCCTCGTCGCGATCGTCGACATCGACGAGGTGATCCAGGTGATCCGCAGCAGCGAGGACACGCCCTCCGCGAGGGCGCGCCTCGTCGAGGTGTTCGACCTCAGCGAGGTGCAGGCCGAGTACATCCTCGACCTGCAGCTGCGCCGCCTCACGCGCTTCAGCCGCCTCGAGCTCGAGCGGGAGCGCGACGAGCTCGACGCCGCCATCGCCGAGCTGCGACTGCTGCTCGCCGAGCCCGCCCGCCTGCGCGCCCTCGTCGGGGACGAGCTCGCCGAGATCGCCGAGCGGTTCGGCACGCCGCGGCGCACCCTCCTCACCGAGGCACGACCGAGCGCCGCCACCACCTCGCGGCGCGGCGCCGCGCCCGTGCTCGAGATCGCGGACGCCCCCACCCGCGTCTTCCTGTCGACGACGGGCAAGCTGCTGCGCGTCGACCACCAGGACCCCGCCTCCGGCGCCCCCACGCCGCCCGCGCGACGGACGCGGCACGACGCCGTGCGCTCCGCCGTCGACACCACGACGCGCAGCGAGATCGGCGCCGTCACCTCCACCGGCCGCCTCGTCCGCTTCACGCCCGTCGACCTGCCCGCCGTGCCCGCCACCGCCGTCCAGCTCGGCGCCGGCGTGCCCGTCCGCGACTACGTCGGCATCACCGACAAGAAAGAGGTCGTGCTCGGGCTCGTCTCCCTCGAGGCCAACCGGACCATCGTCCTGGGCACGGCGGCCGGCGTGGTCAAGCGCGTCGCCCCCGGCAGCTACCCGGCCAAGCCCGAGTTCCCCCTCCTGACGCTCAAGCCGCGGGACGAGGTCGTCGGGGTCGCCCAGGGCACCGACGACGACGAGCTCGTCTTCGTCACGACGGGCACGCAGCTGCTCCGCTTCCCGGCCTCGTCGGTGCGCCCCCAGGGCACGGCGGGCGGCGGCGTCGCCGGCGTGGCGCTCGGCCAGGGGGCGCGCGTGCTCTTCTTCGGCAGCGTGCCCGCCGACGAGGACGCCGTCGTCGTCACGGTCTCCACCAGCGGTGGCACCCTCGACGGCACCGACCCGGGCCGCGCCAAGGTCAGCGACTTCGCCGACTACCCCGGCAAGGGCAGGGCCACGGGCGGCGTCCGCAGCCACTCCCTGCTCAAGGGCGAGGACGGCCTGGCGCTCGCCTGGGTCGGGCCCTCCCCCGCCCTCGCGGTCGGGCCCGACGGTGCCGCGCGAGCGCTGCCCGAGCGTGGAGCGAGGCGGGACGGCTCCGGCACCCCGCTCGACGGCGTCGTCGGCTCGATCGGGGCGTCACTGGCGCACGTCCGCGACGCCGCCACCGGAGCGCAGGCGGGCTCCGACGACGCGGCCGACGGCCACCCGGTCGAGGTGGACCGACCCCTGGCCGGCGACTGACCCGGGGCGGCAGGAGCCGCCCCGGGCGTCAGACGTCGATGCGGTCGCGACCGATGTCGTCCGAACCGTCGATGATGAACTCCTTGCGCGGGGCGACGTCGTTGCCCATCAGCAGCTCGAAGACGCGCGCCGCGGCCTCCGCGTCGTCGACGCGCACGCGACGGAGCAGGCGCCCCTGCCGGTCCATCGTCGTCGTCGCGAGCTGCTCGGCGTCCATCTCGCCGAGGCCCTTGTACCGCTGGATGGGCTCCTGCACCTTCTTGTTCGTCCGGCGCAGCCCCGCCAGGACGCCCTTGAGCTCCTTCTCGGAGTACGTGTAGATCGTCTCGTTGGGCTTGCTGCCCGGATGGACGACGACGACGCGGTGCAGCGGCGGCACCGCCGCGAAGACGCGGCCTGCCTCGATCATCGGACGCATGTACCGGAAGAAGAGCGTCAGCAGCAGCGTCCGGATGTGCGCCCCGTCGACGTCCGCGTCGCTCATGATGATGATCTTCCCGTAGCGCGCCGCGTCCAGGTCGAACGACCGCCCCGAGCCCGCCCCGACCACTTGGAGGATCGACGCGCACTCGACGTTCGAGAGCATGTCGCTGACGGACGCCTTCTGGACGTTGAGGATCTTGCCGCGGATCGGCAGCAGCGCCTGGTACTCGCTGTTGCGCGCCGACTTCGCCGTCCCCAGTGCCGAGTCGCCCTCGACGATGAACAGCTCGCTCGACGCGACGTCGTGCGAGCGGCAGTCGACCAGCTTCGCCGGCAGGGTCGAGTTCTCGAGCGCGTTCTTGCGCCGCTGGGTCTCCTTGTGCGCCCTGGCCGCGATGCGCGACTTCATCTCGGCGACGACCTTCTCGAGCACGAGCGCCGTCTGCGCCTTGTCCTCACGGCGGCCCGACGCGAAGAGGTCCGCGAGGCCCCCGGTGACCACGTTCGAGACGATGGCCCGCACGGCGGGCGTGCCCAGCACCTACTTCGTCTGCCCCTCGAACTGCGGCTCGGGCAGGCGGACCGTGAGCACGGCGGTGAGGCCGGCGAGGACGTCGTCCTTCTCGAGCTTGTCCGTGCCCACCTTGAGCTTGCGCGCCTGGGCCTCGACCTGCTGGCGGACGCTCTTGAGCAGGCCCGCCTCGAAGCCGGCCTGGTGCGTGCCGCCCTTCGGCGTCGCGATGATGTTCACGTAGCTGCGGAAGACGCCCTCGTACCCGCTGCCCCAGCGCAGGGCGACGTCCACCTCGCAGACCCGCTCGAGCTCCTTCGAGACCATGGCGCCCGACTCCGTGAGCACGGGCACCGTCTCGGTGTACGTGCCCGAGCCCTGCAGCCGCCAGGTGTCCGTGACCGCCGTGTCGGGCGCGAGGAACTCGACGTACTCGCTGATGCCCCCGTCGAAGCGGAACGTGCTCTCGCGGGGGAACCCGCCGTCGGTGAGCGAGCCCGGACGCTCGTCGCGGATGTGCAGCGTGAGCCCCGGGATGAGGAAGGCCGTCTGCCGGGCCCGCGCCGACAGCTCGTCGGTCTGGAACGACGCGCCCCGCGTGAAGACCTGCCGGTCTGCCCAGTACCGGATCCGCGTGCCCGTGACGCCCTTGCGCACCTTGCCGACCTTGCGCAGGACGCTGCCCTCGGTGAAGGGCGTGAACGGCGCGTCCGGCGTCGGCCCGGCCCCGCCGTCGTCGAAGGTGCCGGGTTCGCCGCGGTGGAACGACATCGCCCAGGTGGCACCGTCACGGTCCACCTCGACGTCGAGCCTCTCGCTGAGCGCGTTGACCACGGACGCCCCGACGCCGTGCAGGCCGCCCGACGACGCGTAGGAGCCGCCGCCGAACTTGCCGCCGGCGTGCAGCTTCGTGAAGACCACCTCGACGCCGGTCAGTCCCGTCTTCGGCTCGACGTCGACCGGGATGCCGCGGGCCGTGTCACGGACCTCCACGCTGTCGTCGGCGTGCAGCACGACGTCGATGGCGTCGCCGTGGCCGGCGAGGGCCTCGTCGACCGAGTTGTCGATGATCTCCCAGAGGCAGTGCATGAGGCCCCGGCTGTCCGTCGAGCCGATGTACATGCCGGGCCGCTTGCGCACGGCCTCGAGACCCTCGAGGACGGACAGGTGGCGGGCCGAGTAGTCAGAGGTTGCCACGGAGCTCCTTGCGTCGACGGTGACCCGGAATGCTCGCGGGACGACCGGTGTTCCATCCTACCGAGGGCCGCGTCGACGACCGGCTCCCTCTCCGCTCGTGGCTCAGCGCACCTCCGGCTACGCGACGAGCGAAATGCCGCCCCCGAGGTTCACGGTCGCCCCGCGCACGTGTTTTGATGAACATCCCCACCCACCGCACCACCGTCAGGAGGAGCACCACATGACTCAGATGGCCACCGACCACACCGCCGTCGACGAGCTCGGCTCCCGGTACCAGCTGACCGCCGCAGACCGCTGCGACAGCTGCGGGGCCCAGGCCTACATCCGCGCGACGATGGCCAGCGGCGAGCTCCTCTTCTGCGCCCACCACGGCGCGAAGTTCAAGGAGAAGCTGCAGCCGAACGCCGCCGAGTGGCTCGACGAGAGCTCCCGCCTGCTCGAGGACTGATCGGGCGCGGCCCGACGGCCGGCCCCGGCGCGAGAGCGGCGCCGACGCACGAAGGGCGCGCATCCCACCGGATGCGCGCCCTTCGTCGTGCGGTCGACCGGCGACCGTCACATGGCCTTGAAGTGACGCTCCAGGTTGTCCGCGACGACCTTCTGCGACGCCGCCGCGTACTCGTCGAGCTTCGCGTGCGCGCTGCCCGGAGCCCACTCGACGTCGTGCGCCCGCAGGGCCGCGCCGAGCACCCGGTCCGCGAGGGCCGGGTTGAGGGGCAGGAGCGGACCCTTGAGCTGGGTGCCGAACGACGCCCCCCTGACGACGCCCTCGGCGCCGTCGGTGCCGTTGCCGCCGCCGTGGACGACGCGGCCGAAGGCCTCGGCCCCGGCCTCGAGCTCGAGGTGGGCGGCGTGGTCCTCGAAGCCGTAGAGCGTGAGCTCGTCGCCGCCCCACGTCGTCGTGACCTGGAAGTAGTTCGTGCGCCGGGGCGCTCCGCGGCGGGACGTGGCCGCGAACAGGCCGACGCCCTCCACCGTCTCGCCCTCGGTCGTCACGACGCCACGGCTCAGCAGCTCGAGGCCTCCGCCGACGGCGACGACGGGCCGGCCGGCGTCCACGGTGTCGGCGAGCCAGCCGCCCAGCCCGCGGGCGTCCCCGGCGACGCTGCGGACCCCGGACAGCGGGCCGTGACCGAGCAGCACCACGTCGGCGTCCTCGGGCACGCCGTCGCCGACGCGGTGCTCCGTGACCCGCGAGTCGACGCCGCCCCGCCGGAGCCGCTCGACCAGCGTGCGGACGTTGCCCCGGTCACCGCTCACGCCGAGCGCCTCGGGATAGAGGTGGACGAGGTGGACGACGGGAGCGCTCACGCGGTCTTCTCCAGGTCGGGGTGGCCGAGGATGCGTCGGGCCAGCATCATCTGCTCGTAGTTCGTGATGAAGTGCTTCGTGCCGTCCGCGGCGGCCGGCAGGCGGCGCATCCGACGGATGGCCGCCGCGATGTCCTCCTCGATGACGTGCACCGGGATGCCGTCGTGCTCGAGGCGCAGGGCGAGCTGCCAGGCCTTCGCCCCCGCGAGCACGTCGACGTGGTCGAGGTGCGAGAAGTCGATGTCGTAGATCCACGAGATGTCGGGCGTGCCCTCGTCGATGGCGAGCAGCACCTGCTCCGCGTCCTGCGGCAGCGCGTCGAGGTTGAGCTGCAGGCTCGCCGCGTTCTTGAACATGATGAACTCGGCCTCGTCGTCGCCGAGCGGCATCCGCTCGCCACGACCGTAGGCGGGCTTCATCGACGAGAACGCACGCTGCACCGCCGCCGGCTCGACCGGGCGGCCGAGCACGACCGACGCGGTCTGCACCGCGGCCGCCGCGTCGACGGCGTAGTGCAGGCCCTTGGCGGGCAGGCGCACCTCGACGTCGACGTCGCCCTGGCGCAGGGTCGCCCCCTGCGCCGTGAGCGCCACGACCTCGGTCTGCACGTCGAGCGGACCGCCGTCGCGCTCGGCGAAGGACGCGGCGTTCTGCAGGCCGTTCGGCGAGGCGGCGACGACCTCCGCCGAGGCGCCGAAGCGCGTGACGGTCTGCCCCGGACGGGACGCGTAGTCGCCGAGGTGCTCGTCGTCGCGGTTCGTGACGACGTGCCGCGTCGACAGGGCCGCGGTGTCGGTCATCATCGTGCCGACCCGCTCGGTCTCGAAGAACCGGTAGAGCTGGTCGACCTGCACGTTGAGCATGAGCACCGTGGAGGGGTGCAGGCTCTTCGTCAGCTCGACGGCGAAGGCCTCGTCGACCTCGATGACCCCGATGTCGTGCTTTACCCGACCGAAGGGCGTCACCTCGCGCAGGAACGCCGACGCGATCCCCTGCGGCAGGTTCGCCCCCGTCGGGTTCGTGAAGACGGACAGGCCGTGGGCCCGCAGCGTCTCGGTGAGCATCATCGTCGTCGTCGACTTGCCGTTCGACCCGAGGACGAACACGACGCCCCGCTCGAACTGGCTCGACACGTGCGAGAGGAAATCCGGCGCGAGCGCCAGGACGGTGCGGCCCGGGTACGCCGAGCCGCCGCCGCGGAGGCGGGCGACGGCCCGCACGGCCCGACCGGCGAGGACGGGGAGGAGGTATCGCACGGCTTACTCGAGGTAGTCGCGGAGCGACTGCGACCGGGACGGGTGGCGGAGCTTCGCCATCGTCTTGGACTCGATCTGCCGGATGCGCTCCCGGGTCACGCCGAACGTGTCACCGATCTGGTCGAGCGTCTTCGGCATGCCGTCCCCGAGGCCGAAGCGCATGCGGATGACGCCCGCCTCGCGCTCGGACAGGCTGTCGAGGAGCGACTCCAGCTGCTTCTGCAGCATCGTGAAGCCCACGGCGTCGGCCGGGACGACCGCCTCGGTGTCCTCGATGAGGTCGCCGAACTCGCTGTCGCCGTCCTCGCCGAGCGGGGTGTGCAGCGAGATCGGCTCGCGGCCGTACTTCTGCACCTCGACGACCTTCTCGGGCGTCATGTCGAGCTCCCGCGAGAGCTCTTCGGGCGTGGGCTCGCGGCCCAGGTCCTGGAGCATCTGCCGCTGGACGCGGGCGAGCTTGTTGATGACCTCGACCATGTGCACGGGGATGCGGATCGTTCGGGCCTGGTCGGCCATGGCGCGCGTGATGGCCTGGCGGATCCACCACGTGGCGTACGTCGAGAACTTGAAGCCCTTGGTGTAGTCGAACTTCTCGACGGCGCGGATGAGGCCGAGGTTGCCCTCCTGGATGAGGTCCAGGAACTGCATGCCGCGACCGGTGTACCGCTTGGCGAGGCTCACCACGAGGCGGAGGTTCGCCCCGAGGAGGTGGCTCTTCGCCCGCTGCCCGTCGCGGGAGACCCAGCGCAGCTCGCGCTCGAGCTCCTTGCTGAGGCCCGTGCTGTGCGCGAGCTTGTCCTCGGCGAAGAGGCCCGCCTCGATGCGCATGGCGAGCTCGACCTCTTCGGCGGCGTTGAGGAGCGCGACCTTGCCGATCTGCTTGAGGTAGTCCTTCACCGGGTCCGCGGTGGCACCGGTGATCGTCGTCGAGTAGACGGGCATCTCGTCGTCGTCGTCGGACGAGATGACGAGGGCGCCGCTCGGCAGCACCTCGGCGGCGGCCTTCTGGGCCGGCGTCTGAGCACCCTCGGCGTCGTCCGGGGACTCGCCCTGCTCGGCGTCGTCGGCGGTCGCCGCGGTGTCGACCTCCGCCTCGTCGACCTCGTCGGTCGGCTCGTCGTCGGAGGTCGCCTTCTTCGTGGTCGCCTTCTTCGTCGGCGCCTTCTTCGCGGTCCCGGCGGTGGACGCGGCCTTCTTGGCGGGGGCGCGCTTCGCGGGCGCCTTCTTCACGGGGGCGACGCCGGCCTCGACGTCGACCTCGGTGGTCGCGTCGTCGGCGGGCTTCGCGGTGCGGGTAGCCATGCGGACACCTTTCACTTCTCGGGTACGGCGCGGGACGATCGATGCCGGAGCCGTCGCACGACGGGGGTCGTGCGACGATCGCGAGGCCCCCCGGTCCTGCTGGGTCCCGTGCTGGCGATCGGATCAGGGCAGTACGAGGACCCATGTCAAGCCCTCGACGCGGAGCGCGAGGTCGTGATGGGTCCTGGCCACCATTATAGTCACGCGCCCGGGCCGTCCGACGCCGTCCCCCGGCTGCGTCAGGACGCGTCGCCGCGCGGTCGGCGCCGCCGCCAGCGACGCTCGAGGGCGACCCAGAGCGGCGCGACCTCGACGCCCTCCTCGAGCCGCAGCCCGCGTCGGGTCCGTCGCCGGCTGACGAGGAGCCCGACCACCCCCGCGCCGACGACCACGTACTGGACGAGGAAGGCGAGCCGGAACGCCTCCAGCGAGAAGAGGTCGCCGCCCGCGCCCGCCGCGGCGCGGCTCGCGCTCACCTGGTCGAGGACGACGCCGATGAGGAACATCATGACGAAGCTGGCGAGGAAGCCGCCCACGTTCACGACCCCGTTCGCCACGCCGAGGCTGCGCAACGGGTTGAACGTGCGCGCGAAGTCGAAGCCGATCAGCGAGCCCGGTCCCCCGATGCCGAGCACGACGAGCAGGAGCCAGACCACCGGGCGGGGCGGCTCCCCGGGCCAGGCGAGCACGAGGGTCCAGGCGACGCCGACGAGGCCGACGATCCCGAGCACGAGGTTGGACCGGCGCAGCGGGAAGCGGGCGGTGAGGACCCCGAGCACCGGCCCGGCGAGGACCCCGGTGACGACGATCGCCGTGAGGCCGGCGGAGGCCTCCGTGGGAGTCCACCCGAGGCCGCTCACGAGGAACGGCACGCCCCAGAGGAGCGTGAAGACGGTGCCCGTCGACTGGGTCACGTAGTGCGACCAGAATCCCAGCTGCGTCCCCGGACGGCGGACGCTCTCGCGCAGCTGCCCGAGCGCTCCCCGCAGCGTGGTCCCCGCGCGCGGCGCCGCCACCCGGTCGGGCGCGTCGCGCACGACGACGACCACCAGGACCGCCGCGAGCACGCTCGTCGCGGCGGCGGTGAGGAAGGCCGGCGTCCACCCCGCCGAGTGCAGGAGCAGTGACAGCGGCAGCGCCGAGAGGACCTGGCCGACCTGCCCGACGTTGCCGGTCCACTGCGAGATCTGCGGCAGCACGGGGCCGCGGAACCACGACGGCAGCAGGCGGATCACCGAGATGAAGGTGAGCGCGTCGCCCGCCCCGACGAGCACGCGCCCGATGACGGCGACGCCCAGCACGGGCGGCGAGAGCGCCACGACCGCCTGCCCGACCGCGAGCAGGAGGCCGCCGGCGACGATGAGCGTGCGCGGCCCGAAGCGGTCGAGGAGCACGCCGACGGGCACCTGCAGCCCCGCGTAGACGACGAGCTGGACGACGGCGAGGGTGGAGAGGCTGGAGGCCGAGATGCCGAACAGGTGCTGGGCCTCGACGCCGGAGACCCCGAGCGACGACCGCTGCAGCACCGCGACGACGTAGGCCAGCACCGCGGCGCCCCAGACGAGCCAGGCACGGGCGGAGTTCACCCGACGAACCTACCCGCCCCTCGTCGGGCCGCCGGACGGGCGGTGCCCGCGGTCAGTCCTCGTCGACCTGGCGACGGGTCGCGAGGAACTTCTCGAGCTCCGCCGCGAGGGCGTCGGCGCTCGGCACCTGACCGTCCTGGTCCGTGAGCGGGGACGGCAGGGGGTTGCCCTCCATGTACGTGTCGTGGCGTTCCTCGAGCGTGGCGACCAGGCGCGTCAGCTCGGCGTTGCCCTGCACCTGCTCCTCCACCTTGACGAGGAAGTCCCGGCCCTCTTCCCGGAGGGCGTCGGTGGGGAAGATGAGCCCGGTGGCGGCGCTGATGCTGGCCAGCGCGGTGACCGCGGCCTCGGGGAACTCGGTGTCGGCGAGGTAGTGGGGCACGAGCAGGACGAACCCCGCGACCGTCCGGCCGGCCTGGCCGAGCCGGTGCTCCACGAGGTGGAGGGCGTTGGCGGGCGCCTGGGTGACGGGGCGCCACACGCTGAGCGACTCGACGAGGTCGGAGCGCGTGCCGCTGACCGTCACCCCGAGGGGGCGGGTGTGGGGCACGGGCATGGGGATGGCGTGGACCCAGGTGGTCGACGCCACCTGGAAGCGTTCGACGAGCTGCAGGACCGCCGCGGTGAAGCGCTCCCACTGGAAGTCCGGCTCGAAGCCCGTGAGCAGGAGGAACTGCTGGCCGATCTCGTCGTCGACGAGGTGCAGCTCGAGCGTGGCGGGCGCCCACTCCGAGATGTGGTCCTGGTCGAAGGTGATGACGGGTCGGCGTGCCCGGTAGTCGAGCAGCTCGTCGGCGTCGAACGTGGCGACCACCCGGTGGTCGAGCGTGTCGAGGACGTACGTGCCGAGCTGGCCGACCGTCGAGCCGGCGTCGGCGAAGCCGGTCAGTCCGGCGACGAGCGGGAGCCCCTCGGGAACGCCCACGGCGGCCGCGGACAGGTCGTAGAGCGCTTCGGGGTCGTGCATGCACCCATGCTAGGCAGCACGGCCGACCCGGGACGGCACCGACCACGTGCCCTGAGCGAACACCCGTCGCCGATACCATCGGACCATGACCGTCCCCACGCTCTCCGTCTCGTCCTCCGCACCGTCCGCCCTCGACGCCGACGTCCTCGTCGTCGGCGTCCTCAAGGGCGCCGAGGGCGCGACCACGACCTCGACCGACGCGGCGGTCGTCGACCTGCTGGGCGGTCTCGACCTCGCCTCCCTCGGCGTCACCGGTGCCGCGGACGAGCTCGTCCGCCTCCCCGGCACCGGCGTCGCGGCCACGGTCGTCGCGACCGTGGGCCTCGGCGGCGCCGCCGACGCCCACGCTGTCCGCCACGCGGCCGGCTCCGCCGCCCGTCAGCTGACCGGCGTCGACCGGATCGTCCTCGACCTGCCGACCGCCGACGAGGCGACCGCCGAGGCGGCCCTCGAGGGCGCGGCCCTCGGTGCCTACGCCTTCGACGCGTTCCGCGGGTCCTCGGCGAGCGAGTCCCGCCGCCACGCCACGGACGTCGTCCTCGCGACGGGGACCACGGTGCCGGAGTCGGTGGTCCACCGCGCGACGACGGTCGCCACCGCGGTCCACACGGTCCGCGACCTCTCGAACACTCCCCCGCAGCAGCTCGCGCCGGCCGACCTGGCCGACCGCGCCGTCTCGCTCGCCGAGGGCCTCGACCTCGACGTGGAGGTGCTGGCCGAGGAGGAGCTGCGTGCCGGTGGCTACGGCGGCATCCTCGGCGTCGGGCAGGGCTCGTCGCGCGCCCCCCGCCTCGTCAAGGTGGTCTGGGCGCCCGAGGGCGCCACGCGGCACCTGGCCCTCGTGGGCAAGGGCATCACCTACGACACCGGCGGCCTCTCGCTCAAGCCGTCCGCGAGCATGCTCGGGATGAAGGACGACATGACGGGTGCCGCCACCGTGCTCGCGGCCGTCGTGGCGGCCGCCGAGCTGCGCCTGCCCGTCAAGGTCACGGCCTGGCTGTGCGTCGCCGAGAACATGCCGAGCGGCACGGCGATCCGCCCGGACGACGTGCTCACGATCCGCGGCGGCACGACCGTCGAGGTGACGAACACCGACGCCGAGGGCCGTCTCGTCATGGCCGACGGCCTCGTGGCCGCCAGCGAGGAGCAGCCCGACGCCATCGTCGACGTCGCGACCCTGACGGGCGCCCAGGTCGTCGCCCTCGGCACGCGCACCTCCGGCGTCATGGGCAACGACGCCTTCGCCGACCGCGTCACCGCGGCGGCCGACGCCGTCGGCGAGGTCATGTGGCGGATGCCGCTGCCCGAGGAGCTCCGCCCCCGGCTCGCCTCCGACGTGGCCGACCTGGTCAACGCCACCCCCGGCAACACCGCCGCGGGCATGCTGCTCGCCGGCGTGTTCCTGCAGGAGTTCGTGGGCACCCGCGAGGGCACCGAGGAGCGCATCTCGTGGGCCCACGTCGACATCGCCGGTCCCTCGAACAACAAGGGCGGCGGCTGGGGCCCCACGCCGAAGGGCTCCACGGGCGTCGCCGTGCGCACCCTGCTCGCCCTGGCAGCCGAGCTCGGGGCCGAGTAGTAGGGTCGACGTGGCGGGAACCACCCGCCGTGACAGGTCCTCCGTGGGCGGCGACACGGCCGTCGCACGAGCAGGACGCGTCCGGACGCACGAGGGAGTTGCTGGGTGTCGGAACAGAATTTTGACCTGGTGGTGCTCGGTGGCGGCAGCGGTGGGTACGCCGCGGCGCTCCGTGCCACCGAGCTGGGGATGTCGGTCGGCCTGATCGAGAAGGACAAGCTCGGCGGGACGTGCCTGCACCGTGGCTGCATCCCCACGAAGGCCCTCCTCCACTCGGCCGAGGTCGCCGACGCCGCGCGCGACAGCGACAAGTACGGGGTGCAGGCCGACTTCCACGGCATCGACATCGCGGCGGTGACGGCGTACCGCGAGGGCGTCGTCGCCAGCAAGCACAAGGGCCTGCAGGGACTCGTCAAGGCCCGGGGCATCACCGTGATCGAGGGCGAGGGGCGTCTGACCTCCCCCACGACCGTGCAGGTCGGCGACCAGACGGTGACCGGCAAGAACGTGGTCCTGGCCACGGGCTCGTACTCCCGCACCCTGCCCGGACTCGAGCTGGGCGGCAGGGTCATCACGAGCGAGCAGGCGCTCGCCCTCGACCACGTGCCGTCCCGTGTGGCGATCCTCGGCGGCGGCGTCATCGGCGTCGAGTTCGCCAGCGTCTGGAAGAGCTTCGGTGCCGAGGTCGACATCGTCGAGGCGCTCCCCCACCTCGTGCCCAACGAGGAGGAGTCGATCAGCAAGCAGTTCGAGCGCGCGTTCCGCAAGCGCGGCATCCGCTTCTCGCTCGGCGTGCGCTTCCAGGGCGTCACGCAGGACGACGACGGCGTCGTGGTGACGCTCGAGGACGGCAAGACCATCGAGGCGGACCTGCTGCTCGTGGCCGTGGGCCGTGGCCCCGCCACGCAGGGCCTCGGTTACGACGAGGTCGGCGTCGCCATGGACCGCGGCTTCGTCCTCACCAACGAGCGCCTCGCGACGAACGTCCCCGGCGTCTACGCCCTCGGCGACATCGTGCCGGGCCTCCAGCTCGCCCACCGCAGCTTCCAGCAGGGCATCTTCGTCGCGGAGGAGATCGCCGGCCTCGCGCCGCAGGTCGTCGAGGACGTCAACATCCCCAAGGTGACCTACTCCGACCCCGAGGTCGCGAGCGTGGGCTACACCGAGGCGAAGGCGTCCGAGAAGTGGGGCGCCGACAAGATCGCCAGCTACGACTACAACTTGGCCGGCAACGGCAAGAGCCACATCATCGGCACGAGCGGGTCGGTGAAGGTCGTCCGCGTGGTCGACGGTCCCGTCGTGGGCGTGCACATGATCGGTGCGCGCGTCGGCGAGCTCATCGGCGAGGCCCAGCTC
>Ga0265797_10002797_pt1 | contig 28809 bp, 39 predicted proteins | sample P2T30metagenome_FD_192433 | JGI IMG/M metagenome (GOLD analysis project Ga0265797, IMG submission 192433) | Plant litter microbial communities from East Loma Ridge, Irvine, California - P2 T30 | ecosystem: Environmental > Terrestrial > Plant litter > Unclassified | place: USA: California...
CCTCTCTCCCCTTCCTTAGTATCCACGTGTCACACACGCGTCCAAGCCTAGCCCAGCCCCCCCCTTCACAAAAAAAGCCATACCACGAGTGCTGTGCATGCGATGATGCAGCCGCCCCCAGCGATAACTCCTCCGGCTAGCCAGATTGTAGACAGGCGGGGAACGGGGACCGTCGCAACGCCCTCCGAGCCGGCTAGACTTCCACAAACAGCCAAAGCCATGTCGACATCGAAACGCCAGCAATCGGCCGCCGCATCCAATAGCGCCATCGCCGGAAGCGTAGAAGCGCTCGAAGCGCCTACCGTGCCTTGCTACTACAGTACAGTACACTCTCCCTGAACCGCGCGAAGCTTTTCTCGATGGACGGCACTCACGGGAGACAGGGCAGCATGGACCCTCAGTTGTCTCGCTCGCGTGGGAACGTTTTGCGGCGGCAGCGGCAGGCAGCGTGGCCGGGCTTCCATTTCTAGTTTGTCTTTGCATGTGCATACATTAGCCATGCAAATGCAGACGTGCGAGTGTTTTTACGCGCGGGACGTTGTCTCGATGGTCTCGCAGTCGTGTCAAAGTCTGTATGCGTGTAGGCGAGCCAGCCGGCTGTCTGCGGAAACGGATGAGGAGGATCAACCATGGCATGCATGCCGTCTTCGACTCGAGTTGCCGGTGCGTTGATATGCTGTTAAGCGAGGAGGGGGAAGGGAGAGTGTAGGATTCAGGACACACGCGCCGTACACCATGTTCAGTTTTGGGGGCGGGCTTTTGTGGCGGACGTTGAGAAACTGTGGCTCAGATTGTTCTGGATGAACGAATGAATGAGTAAGGGATAAATCGCGCGCGTTGACTCTCCTTTTACAAGTGGACGAGCAAATACAGTACAGTAGACAGGGGCAAAAGTCACAGGTACCTGAGTTAAGAAGTAGGTTTCGATTGAGATCATCCGACAGGGCTAACACTGTGACGATTCATGATGAATAAAATTGGTGTTAGAACAACCGCCGAAAAAGAATCCTACATCCTCGCCAATTCAAGAATGCTCCAAACATTACAATCTAGCGGTGTTTCATTTTTTGAAAAGGATGATCTCCGTGTTCGTAGAGAACCCACTACTTTCGCGCAAAATAATGCCAACCGCCATCGCTCAAAGTTTCGTAAAAATCGTAGTTGTTGCTGAACGGTCAAAGAAAGACCGAGGGTAGAATGGATTGATCAAGCCGAGAAGCAGAAGCTGTATGATTTTGCTTCTGCTGCTGATGCTGATCGTAGTTTCGCCTATGGAATTGGTGGCGTGCACGCGTGGTGGTATCATCGATAAAGAAGGCTGGGCGATAAACACCAATGTGCATAAATTTTCTGAGCTATCGCTCGAATGACACTGGCCACCTCATACGGTGACAAGGGGCGCTTGGTATGTAGCGGAGTGTCCGGCAAGTCTTGCCTCGACAGAATGGAGCACTGATGCGTCGATCGATTTGTCCTTTTTGGTCCTACATATCACAGTCAGCAAGTGCAAAGTATTGGTTACTATTGGACGTGGTACGGTACATACGGGCTTCTGATGCAGTCCGCGCACTTTTCGTGCTGGCAATTTGAACACCTGTCTCGGTGCGTGAAGAGCGAATCGCAAAGATCGCACGTCCAGCGCACTCTTTGTCGTGGCTGCTTGAAGACACGTTGTATGGCGGGTCTCGGGCCATCCCGATTTAAGTTGTGCTTCGCCAGGTGGTAGAGCTCCATACCGCCGGTACCTCCAAGTGAATTCGAACGAATGGTGTAAATGAACCTCAGGGGTTCTGTCTCGACCTTGGACTCCTGAACGTGCGGAAGTGGGGGTGCAGGTGTTTCTTCAGCAGGCACCCGCTCTGCCAGCATTGTTACTGATGCCCCCGACACCGCATCGTCCTCTGGTGATGCGCTGGCTGCTCTTGCAAGGATCTCTGCTGATTCCTTTTCACGTTTCGTCTTCTCAAGCAGCCTCAGAACTCGCTGTGGTGGCGAACGGGTACAGTCACCACATCTTCCGTGTCCACAAGAAGTGCACACTTTGTCGTGAGCAAAAGGAGTCTTGCATTGATGACAACTCCAGTGTAGTCGTATACGGACTGGTTTCTCAACTCGTCTGATTTTATTGAGAGGGTCCTGTTGTGGTCTCTTGGCTGCCGGGTATCGAAGGCCATATTTCTCAAACAGGACTTTCGCCTTCTCCTCTGAAATGCCTGGACGGCTTGTGGTGGCATCGACCGGGATGATGGGCTCCTCGGTATCGTCGAAATCGTCTATCGCAAGTTCGTCCTCGTCGACCTCCAGTGCATTTTCATGTGTGGCCGCGGCCGATGGTGTGGGTGGTGCTGGAGCGACGCCAGCATCCTCGGCAGCAGGTGTATGCACCCGTGGTTGTATTGTGAGTGTTGTCGACTGGGCAGCAACAGGCGCTGCCTTGTTGGAGCTTCTGCGTGTGAAGACGGTCTTGAATCTGTCTAGGGCGCGCCCGAAGCTGGTCCGTCTACCAACAGCGCTCTCGGCAGCCGGCTGCTGCGGCGAGTCGTCCTGCGCTCCCGACGACATGGTTGTTATAGCATGCCAGGTCCTTTCCTTCCAAGCGGGATCCAGCAGTCGCGAGGGTGGGAGGAGTAGTAGTACTGTAGTTGTAGTCTGGGATGGTGAAGACCCAAATTCCAGGGAACAGGTAATGGGGCGCAACAATGCAATAAAGCCCGACAGACGGTGCAGAGAACCGGCGCTCTGGGCGACGCAAGCTAGGCCTGTGAGGCTGCTGAAGGGCGGCAAAGCACACTTGCTGTGCTTGGGTGCTGGTAGCTGCACGGGCAACCAAGGGACCCAATGATCACCCGCTCCACTGGCTGTGCATGTCCAATCGGAGGCGCCTGGTAGATAGACTCCGCGCCAGGGTGATTTGGGCAGCGGACGGCGCGCGCGAGCCGTTGGGTCATTGACTGAGATTGACGACTTGATTGGGAAACTTGACCTCCCAGCTGGCGGACAGCGTTGATGTTGCGATGATCAGGTATAAGCGAGATGTCAACGGCGTCTCCAGTTGCAGGCGGGAAGCGTTACACTCCACGGTTTGCCCAAGGCTTGCTTGACACATGTGTATGGGTGGCAGCCAGGCTCGCCAGGGTGGCGACAATACACCTATCAGCCTATCAAGCCATAGCCATCAGCTGTGCGCACCGCCCGGCCGGGTCAGCACGCTCGTATGCACGCAGGCCCGCGAGCAGCCCCGACTTGCTCGTGAAATTCATCGTCACAGCACGCAGAGCACACTGCGCTGCTCGGGGGATTCTCTCTGCCCTCCGAAGGCAGGCAGGCATGCCCTAAGCGAGACGACGTGGCTCGCGTCGACCTACTCCCACACTACTGCCATGTCTACTGTACGGACGGAGGCAGGAGGTGCGCAAGGGAAAGCGCAGGCGGGAAATTGCCTGCTGTTATCGGTCCCCATCACAGTGCATGAACAGGAATGGAATGCGGTCCGATGGCGACAGTCTTCGAGCCTCGAAGTATGCCAGCGAAACAGCTCGCGTGTTTCAGCAGAGGAGCAGCCAGGCGGATTTCCCGATTCCACGGTGCTGACCGCGAGACTCAGACTCCGGACGGATGCGCGCCAGCGCCCTGGTGTCGCGTGAGGGAGCGCCAAGGACGTGTGACCCATTCGATTGCCGGCAGGGGTATGGTATTCACATCCGGATCCGAGTCTATGGGAACCCATGGCCCTTGGTTATAAGAGTCATGTAGAAAGGCCCAGGGAACAAGGGCTTAAGCAAAAGGTGGAGTTGCAATCCTTTCAGATTGATGCCTTGACTTTCATCTCCGACGACGACGACGACGTGGAATGGGCCTGGAAATCACTTGACGCGTCTCCAAGTGCAAAAGGATTGCCATCCACCGCCTTTCTCACAAAAAAGCACACGCCTACACGCCGCAGGCTCCACGCGTCTCGCACAAAGTTCACCTGCAACCACTATACGTGAAAGCGGTCAATGGGCCCGCGGGCTTGTCAGACACGAGTCAAACAGAGTTATGCTTGCTGACACCGACCCACCGCCACGGTACGGTACCTCATCCCAAGAACATGACGCCTTTTTCGCAATCATTCCCCGAAGAGTGGGAACGACTCACGCCACGTTGTACCCTACGTCTGTCACGGATGCGTAGCCGAACCATAGAATTGAGCGATTACTGAACTCGCCGACGAAAAATCGAGTCAGCCCTAGCATATCTTCTCGTCCGGAGTTGTGTCCAGCCGAAGACACGACGAATATCCTGCATATGAAGGCATATTTTACACGGCTACACAATGGTCGGGTTGGTGATCGTGTTTAGGGCAGGTTGAGACTCCTGCATACACGTGCATCTGACCTGGTGATTTTCTAGGAGCGGACGTGAGCTGATGCAGTCTGGCGTGTACTGTATACTATATGCGCTACTGCGAAGGTGCTGGGCCTATATTACAATTGTGAAACTGCTTCGCCTCTCGGTACCAGCAGGCCGTAATAAGGGAGACGGAAGACTCGCTGCAATAGCTGTGGGAATGTCGGTGATCTGCCCTGAATAGCTACGGCTGTCTTAATGCTGCAACCGTACCGATAGCCACGCATGATGGTCGCGGTATTATCATGGTGGTCTGATGCGTTTCTTGCATAGCGAGTAGCAATCGGCGATGGCAGCAAATGTAGTCGCTCGTCCTAGCTCCCGTGGAGACAAAACTCGAAAGTAGCTGCAGGCCCCCAGGCAAAGTCATTCGGCCAGATGCCGGAGTCGGCCATGTGCGACCAAGACATAACAACTTTTGTGCAAGCTTGCCCTCCTTGCCCTGCTTGTGCTCAAAAGTGACAGCTCCTTCTATACGGCAAGTGGATCTCGTACGACAGCGTTCGGTTCTCACTTGCCTCTTCCCCGACCGAAACCACCTCCTCGTCCTCCCCGACCACCTCTGCCACCGCCTCTGCCTCCTCGCTTGGCGCCTGGACCTTTGCTCGCTCGTTCATAAATCCTTTCCTTACCGAAGACCGTGTCGGCTACTCGCAAGTAGCTCGTTACGCCCTGGTCGACAATGGCAAGGATCACGTTCTTGTAACCCCACCTGAGCTTGCCGTACAACTGCACATTTTCGAGCGGCGGATCGTACGGTGTTGTTTCAAGCAACGAGCTGAGTTGCTCCAACGTGGGCACCGGGTTCTCGCGTCCATTCACAACAGCAATGCGGAAGTCAGGAGGTCCAGGGTCAGACTTCTTGTATGTCGTTGAGCCGGGCTTGTAGACGTGATATGTGATGCGGAATGCAGGGTCGGTCTCTGGAGTCTCGGGCGAAGGAGGCTGTCGTGCAGCAGAGCTGTCGTGGAAGTCGATGATGGCCAGACGGCGGTAGATATCGTTGTAGTTGCGGTACAGGCCGGGTGATACTAGCGAATCTTCGTCGGAAGTCACACCTGCTTCGATGGATGAAGAGAACATAGCTCTCCAAAGTCGACCTGGATGTAAGAATCCCAAGTCAGATGTCCTCCCTGGGTAGTGCTTCTCGGTCAGAGGTAGACCAAGACCATTGTAGCTTGGTGCTCGCAAGACAGTATAGCCCTGTCTCTTCAGTGCAGAAAAGACCGAGTAGCGCTCATATGTGAGTGCGCCACCGTGAGATGTCTCGTCGCCGATGAACACAGCATGACCACCCTGCAAACTCATCGGGAGACCCATCTCGCCCGCGGCAGTTTCTTCATCAGTTGCAGGCCACCTGATATCGAGCGTGCCTCTCTCGAGCAGATAAAGTGCCTCCTCGGGCAGAAGCCATAGTCGCTGCCCTCGCCTCTCATTCCCAAGTGGGTCCTCGTTCAAAGGCAGCGTCTGGCCCATCTTCGTAAACAAAGGTCCTTTGGGATTATAGGCATAAGCCGTATTTGATTTTGGGTGATATGTCGCAACGGTGTGATGCTTCGGCTGGTGTATCCGCTGGAACGCTAGCGCATTGTGCATAGCTTGTCGCGAAGCAGATAATGTGTTGGATTGGAGCGCGGTGGCATGTGGTTCGAAATCCTTCTCACCGCGCTTGGGGATCTTTGCATCTTCGGCGCTGGAGGTAGGTTAGTCTCTGGTATGTTGTTTTGGTTCGTTCGATCAGTCATTTCTTACGATAAGGCGGCGAGAAAACGAAAATCTTGAGTTTCATCGGAGAGGTCAATGTCGTCCGCAGACGGGCCCGTCCTGGGTATCACATCTTCGTCTACGTCGGCCATGGCTGTGCAAGACCTGTGAAATGCGCGCTGATTTTATAGATGGTTGTTCGAATGGCGCTTTGCATGCACTCACGATTGCGAGGTGCAGCAGGCTGGGAGAGGGCAAATGAAATTTCGAGGCACGTGCTCGAACCGCAACGCAACACCTCACCACCCAAGCACCTACATGTCCTTCGCTAAACAGTCATAGTATGAATATCTAAACCGACAGTTCGCAAGAAAATATTATTATACCTCATTCTTAAGCGTGATCGCCTATTGCAGTATTGCAACGTCCGTTTCCCACAAGTTGCGCAAAATGGCCACTTCACAAGACGATGAGCTTCTGTCAATAGTAAGTCACAGTGAACACCAACATCTCTTGATACCACCCCAGCTAATCTGATTCCTTCCAGCTCCTCGTATGTCTGCGTAACGCAGCAGCGACCTTCGGCGAAGGCTCAGCCCAATACGAAAGCATTCGTGAAAGCGTAGAGCAGCACGTACAATCCATGAAGACCAAGGGTCAAACGACAAACATCACACAAACGAGACAAGCTCCCCAGCCATCTACACCCTCAGCATTATCCTTTGGAAATCTTGCGCATAGGCCTAAGCCACGGTCGAATTGAGATTTGACGATTTGAAAGCATAACTCGTTGCAAATGGGGTATCCCAAAACTATCAACGCCGACTGTGAGAAATCGCTGCAAACTCATCTCTACTGCCCCATAGACGGCTTCTGAGGTTGATCGCAAGGCCCATTGGGGTATTCGTGCAATGTCAAAAGCAGCTTTGGGCGATGGTCCGCTTCGAACTTCCAGCACCCATCGCGATAAAAGCAAAAGCAAAAGCAAAAACTCCCAAACTCCGTCTTCAGCAATTCCAGCTGGTATCATGTGCTGCATGTCCACAGCAAAGCCAGCAATCGCCCGTTATCGTCAACGCCACAAACAAATTCAACGCACACCACTCACCTTCAATGCTCACAGTGGAGATAGCGCATCGCTCCAGGGTTGCCTCTCAGTAACATCTAGCGCTTGCGCTTCGTGGTACCGGTTTTCTCGTACGTAAGCGGTGTCGGCATAGCTGTATGTTCAGTCAAGGAAGGGTCTGGGATGGGTTGAGGACTTGGAGTGTTGCCCTCAGGGGCGCCACTCGCGGGAACGTTCTTCGGGGCAGTGCTGAACACGCCGAACATTCCGTCAGGTCCTGGCTGTGGTGTCGGCGACTGCTGGGTACGGTGCGTGCATCTCTTGTGAGACTTGACACATTTCGCACAACGAGGACCTTGCCTCACCGCAGTCCCACCTGGTGTTCCCTCGCGTTCGGTCTTGATAGCCTTCTTCGGCTTCTCTTTCTTTACTGGCTTTGCCACGTTGTCCGTCGTTTCGATCGTAGGCATAGCCTGCTGCTCAGCCTCGTTGTCTTGTAATTTCTGGTCAACATCTTTCATCTCATGTCCAATTGCCTGTGTGTTTGGGGTTGCGTTCTGCAAGGTAGGTGTGGTCACCTGTGCCGCTGGCAAGATCGTGCGCAGGACGCGCGGCGCCTTCGAAGGAGTGTCCGTCGTTGGCATTGTGTCCATTGGTCGCTCCTGCTCGATGGACTTGGCAAGGTCGCCTTGATGGAAACGCTGATGCATCTGCGCATAGCGTCCGTGGTCAAACTTGTGCACACGTTGGCCGGTACTGGTGTGTGCCATCTGTTGAGCAGTCGGATGAGCAGCGTGGTTCAGTGGCAGCGGCGCGAAAGGAGCCAAAGGAGCCGGTTGACCCACGACAGCGAGATGTCCGAGCACTGTGCCTTCGCTTCCAGGAGGCATGAGTGCCGGCTGCCTGGGCACAGGCGGCCCTACCACGAACTTAAGCACTTGCTGGGGGGTCAAGCCATCATTCAAAAATTCGAAAGCCCTCTTAACAGCATCGAGCTTGATCTTGGTGATGGTTTCTATAAATCGTCAGCTAATCTGCAGGCGCTCATTACTTCGAGCTGGTACTCACCTTGCGGGATGGCACCCTGGAAGGGCAGTCGAAGGTCATGATTCACAGGTCGCTGACCCGGTGCTTCAAGTCTGCGTTGCTCGCGTAGATATGCGATCCTGTCGGTCGGCGCGACAGGGCAAAAGAACTCCAGGTGCCCGTTGTGACCACATTGACCACACAAGTGGTAGGCCTTCGAACACGGTTCGGGAAGGTGCCACTCGTCGCAGTTGTGGCACAGCGCTGCAAGAAATGAGTCAGCAAAATTTCTTCCTCATCGTTTCAGAAAACTCGTCCGACACTTACCCCAGTATCTATATGCTCTGTCCTTGATGGTGACACTTCTCGGACAGAAGATGTAGAGGTGACCCCAGGAGTAGCAGATTTCGCACTGGACAAGATCGCGGAGACAGGGTCCGGCCGTGAGGTGACAGGTAGCGCAGTTGTAGCAGAGGTCGGACATGATGGCGTACCTTATGCGGGGTTTTGGTGAGGTGTTGCAGTCTTTGTTGGGGGTCGTTGTAGCTGAGAAGGGAAAGGGCGGCGCGAAGGAGTAGGCTGGCGCTGGAGAATCGTGTTTTGGCGTGCTGGTGGAAAGATAAAGACGGGAAGTTGTGATGTCGGGGTGTTGTCTGTGTTCGACGCGCCGGGTGGGATTGTTTTTGTGTCGCGCAGGGTGGTGAGTGACCGGTTGTTCAAAGGTGGAAAGAGCGAAGGTGATGACGTCCTGCTGACAGACACGCACGCTCAAGTGAAAGAAACAAGCCAGGTGAGTCATATGGCAATAGAGAGGAAGTGAATGCAAGTGAGGTCAAATGCAATGTTCAGTGAATTGCCAGTATTATACACTACCGCAGACCTACCCTGCTTTGTGCCCAAGGCCGCTTGTCCAAGGCGGCTCAACGTGGGCATACCTAAGCCTTCCCTGGCCGTCTGCAAGCATCTTCGACGCGTTGCTGCCTTCACTTGTACTGGGCCCTGCTTCGAGGTTGGGGCCATTGTCTTTACGCCACATGAGTGACACATTTGCCCTCGCGGAGGCGGCGGTTCACGGACTCACTGTGTGAGCTTTCTCTCCTCCTCCTACATTAACAGGAAGCGAGAATTTACTTCTTGCTCGCTATTGTGATCAGGTGGAGCAGCGCCATGCAGAGTGGCAGTGCAGTGTTTCCTCGCAGGCACTTTTGGCAGTGAAAGTTGATTCATCAAGCCCACTTGTGTGTGTTCATCTCTCATCTGCCAGTGGGTTGGCGTGAATTTGCACACTCTCAATGTTGACAGGTTGTTGTGGTCTGCTCTTCTTGTCCACCGGGATGGCCTCAATCACATCCAGAGTATCCCAACCCTCCAATACTCTTCCGAAAACAGTGTTCTTTCCATCCAGATGCGGCGCAGGCGCATATGTGATGTAGAATTGGCTGCCGTTCGTTCCAGGACCTTTGTTTGCCATGCTCAGTATGCCACGCGCGTGGTGTCTAAGTGAGACCTTGATCTCGTCCTCAAACATCTCTCCGTAGACCGAATTGCTTTCTTTTGTGCTGCCTGAGGCGGGAGAGCCTGCCTGGACCATGAAGTTGGCAATGCTTCTGTGGAAGGGCGAGCCATCGTAGCCACCGCTCGCGCACAGGGCCAGAAAATTGTAGGTGGTCTTCGGGCAGGCCTGGCAGAATAGCTCCAGCTTGATGTCGCCGGAGGTGGTCTTGAGTGTCACAGACATTGTCGGGGTCGCGCAACGGGAGCCGGGGTTTGCGTGACGGAGCGGAGTGTGTGGTCGGGAAATGAGGGGATATGCACAGTCTAGAGCAGATCTGCCAGGTACATGATGGTGATGGTGGATATATCCGGCGATCGAGGGTCCTTGGGTCGGCTTGGCCAACAAGCGGCGGGCGAGCTGGCTGCAGGTTGTGGCTGGCGCTTGGATGGGGATGGGGAGAGAGTGTGTGAGAGCTGCTGACGCACGGCGCTGTGGCCAGCAAGCAGCAGTGAGCAGTGAGAGGGCAAGAGTAAGGTAGATTGCGAGTTGATTGAGTGAGAGCAGCAGCAAGGCAGACCCGCATTGCATTTACCGTACAGTATCTCCGTACAGTACCACACACACACACAAACACACACACACACACATACATACACACAACCCCGGCAGCCAACACAGTGAGTGTGGTTATTGCTCCTCTTCCGCCGCCCTCGACTCGACTACCTTACGCAGCGCAGCACGCACGAAGACGCAACGCGTCAGGCCGCCGTCGCCAGCCCTGCTACTGCCCTGCCTCTGCTGAGTACATCGCATCTTACACCCACTACTACGCCGCTCCGACCGATCACACCTATTCATACCCGTGCGCTGAGCACCCGCGACCTATTTCTGCGACTCTCTGACCACTGCAATGCCCACTGCCCTCCTGCGACTCGACCCCACGACATCTTCCAGCTGAGCGAACTGTATTCTTGGATAGCCCTACATCAGCTCCAGCCCGCGCTTGACACCCTCCCACCTTATACCGCATACCGCATCGCGCTCGGACAGCGCTGCGTCGCATACTCGGACTCGACCCCAAGAATCAGCGCGCATCCATACGCACGTCATTATTTGGTTTCAAGAGCACAAAGCACAAAGCATCACATTCAAAACACACCAAGTGGAACTGGCCTGTGTCGGCGACAGCTCCTGACCAGTCGCCCTCATACTGTCGGGCAATTCCAGCCGGACTGGTGGCCAACGACACTTGCAGTGCCCAATGCGGGCTGAGGATCTGAGAGCAAATGGCATCAGCCAATGTGAGGGTATCGGGAAACCCGAACAGCAATTTCCTAGTTGGATACCCCGGCATATCGGCGACACTGGTATGTTATTGAATGTCCAGACATTGGGAGGATAGATACCTGTATATGTTTCACTTGGCGGTCATGTACTGACTTTCGTTCAGCCTCGACTAGAAGGAAAGGTTGAGATTCGCCCGGGCGTGGGCGTCACTGCGCCTGTCCATGTCTCGATGGTCACCATCCACCTCCAGCGTCGCGAAATGATCAACCCGACAGCTGACTCGTTAATACGATCGCAAGTCAGCTCACAGCGTAGGGAGATTACCGACATGGTAGGGAGACAAATGTGCTTGTACAAAGTTCCACCTGGCAGAGACGCAGAAGCTGTGTTAGTGATGGACCTTCCATTCATGGTGTTCATACCATTTGGTAGAGGTGGCGAGGAGGTGGCTAGAAGAGTACCTCCTGCAAGCTTACAACTGGACAAGCGAACGGCAGAAACGTTCTACGAACTTGTCGTGGAACTTCGCAATGGTTCCGACATCAGGAAATACGCTTTCCCTGTGCCCATTGCACGATACGACACACTATCAACTTTTGGCATGTACAACCGGCCGGAGAGTGCAGAGCGCACTACCGATCACATAGTCACACTAGGCATCAGCTTACCGCGATGGAGTTATGGACCTTTGGATCCAGTATCCGTCTACATCAAGCTATCACCAAATGCTGATTGGATGAGCAAAGCGAAACGAGTTACCATTCAGTCGATTACTGTTGGTATAGAAGAGGAGATCATATACAACCACGAGGGCGACGAGCCTTCACGCAAGACGAAGGTTCTTGCGAAACACAACCAGACGGTTGGTGTGAGGATGCCTGAAGCAGGCTACTTTACCAATCTTGGGCTTGTGTTCCCGGCGAGGGAGTTGAGAGACAGCGATGGCATCATGCCGCGTGGAAAGAAAGAGTTTCCGACTTATGCAGTCTCTGGCTTCACAACAACTGGCACACTGTACAAGATTGAGTATTATCTCACAGTGAAGGTATGTCGAGTGGCTCTCTCTCTCTTCCAAAGTCGGCGCTGACATTATTTTCAGGCCAAATTATCATCCGCCCGCGACATCCTTCTTCGACAGCCCATTGTTGTGTGTCCGTTCGACCACGCCGGGTGCAAGGAGGAAATGGAAGCCATCGAACAAGCTGCCAAAGACGCGGCACACGTCAGCCCGGACAACCCTCTGTTGCCACCTGTCAAGATCATCAAGGCGAACGATCCAGCAGGCTTGAGAGCACTCGGCATTGGTGTAGTTGGCGGCAATCGCAAGCCCTACATTGAGTGAGATGGCAATGGCATCTCAGCAAACACATTATTATTGACAGGATCGACACACAGCATGAGCTGCGGCATCAACAGCGCGATGACGCTACACCACGAAAGCTCAACCATGGCATCCACCATGAATCGACTCTTACCGGCTGGGTCGAAAGGCGGCAGACAACCAGCTCATCGAAGAAAGTGTCCAGGACACTACCACACTACACCCACCAGTCAGCGTACCACGGAGTTTGGAGAACATTTTATGCGGACTGTCCAGCTTGAATACCCATCTGCGCTCATTTTCAAGACAACTTTTGGAAAAGGTCGGTGGCCTGGTGAAAGCCGCGCGGAGTTGAGCGCTTGCTGGCATTTGGCCAACCATGATTGAGGGGCCTCCTCGGGCGATTGAGGCCCTGCGAGGCATTTGCAAGGCGCTAGGGAAAGACGAGGGATGTTAATGTCCTGTATGATAGAGTCGTAGTTTATGATCGAATGCGAGTATGAATGTGAGAGGGATTGTTTTATCGTCAATCGGTGCTTTCGAGTGAATTAATGTTCGGCCCGCAATGATTTAAACCACATCTGGCGAAGACGTACGCATGAAGGAAGCGTAAAACGCTTCCATCATGCTTGGATATATCGTTGGGGTTGCAGGTCTGATCTCTGGTTCCCCTGGTGGTGTCACGGCTTTTGATGGTCTTCAAGTTAGGACATTAGCATTAGCATGTGAGATTCAATCCGTCAATGAAGAGGAATAATTGATAGTGAGCGATTTGAGCGATAACTGATCAGTGAGCTACGTCCGATTGAATGAACAACCCTATCAGAGCTTCAGAAGTTGCATTAAATCACTATCCGTGTTCTTTGCTGCATCGAGATTTGGTGCGCACTGGCGCATCAACGGTCAGTTGATCCTCAATGTGAGTCCAGACGGTATTGAATTGAGCCATAATGAAAGCGTGCATACGCTTTCATTATGTATGCGAGTTCTACGGTTACAGGTTTGATCTCCCTGGTTGTGTAGCGGCCTTGGACAGTCTTTAGCGATAGTACTGGCTTTCAAACCGTAACTCATTTATTCACTTGGATGCAACTCGCTGGTGTGATATGTCCCACACGAGGTTTCACGCTTTGGGTTGCAGCTCACTCACTTCGTTCACCTGCCCTCCTGCCTTGCCTGCTACACTTGCACATTGACGCCTCAGGCAAGATCAGGCACTCCATCAGTGACGCTGTATGCCAAGAAATGGCCCGTGCTCGAGCTCCGCGCTCGCATAAGTATTATTTTCATCTTTCGATCTTCTTCACCAAAACAGCTCTCGTACGTTTTCCCAACATCCCCCCGCCTTGTGATCAACATCTAATAAGCGTTACAGTTTGCCTTTTGGCTTAGATCAAGTGTAGTATCTGTTCTTTTCAGTTTAATCTCTGAAACGTTCCTACGGGAACTTTTAAGATTATCTACTTTTTGGATCCACTGGGGGCCGCTCAGCTTGCTGATGCACCCGGTTAGTGTCGCCAGTATTGCACTACCTCTGGCTGACGCGAACCACCACACTTTTTCATCAGACTTGTTTGCGCCAAGCGCAAACAACTGGAGAAGAGGGCGAAAAAGGATCACTTACAAGCCAAAAGGCAAAGAGAGCTGTTTTGGTGAAGAAGATCGAAAGATGAAAATCGTCTGGGGTGTAGCGCTGAGCAATGTGGTTGTTGTTGTTGTGTTGACGGCTGTAACAGACATGACACGCCTTGTCCAGAGACGTTCGCAAAATCCAGCCTGTCAACAACTCATGAGCTGAGAACCACCGAGCAGAGGAGGTGTTCGGCATGCGCGATGTGTACACAATGATGAACTGCTCACAGGACTACGACATGTCGCACGGCCTCGACATTCTCTAAGACTGACACTGCTTATCATACCCTCGACTGCCGACCTACACCACATAGCGATACAGCGGCGACTTGTCACCCATGGCAAGTAGTTCCTCCTCACTGTACTGCTCCCTCACTTCCGCCTCGGTCATTTGATCTCTCTTCTTATTGAGCGAACCATAAGCCCACCGCAGCAGCAGCGTCGCAACGATACCCGCCAACAAGATGCCCAAACAAAAGCCATATCCAAGCCAGTACTTCGGAGCCTGCGCTTCCAGAAAGATATTGGACCCGATCGCGCCGCCGAGATTGCCGATGGAAATGAGCAGAGCCATACCGACAGAGCGCTTCCATGTTGGCGCAAGGTTGTTGCCGACCCAACTCAGGATGCCGATGATGGGAGGATACACACCTGCTGGGATCGCAAAGAGGAAGGCATACGTGAGACCAGGATACCTCGGGTGAGGAATCGCAAGCAGAGCAATAAAGGCGCAAGAGGCCATTGTGAACGGTCCTACAATATACGGCCAGCGAGTCTGGTGTCTGTCCGACAGCCATGCGAATAGCACCGTAGCACACGCGCCGACAAAGTACACCGGGACCGTCAACAACTGCGCCTCAACACTCGTGTACCCAAGACCAAGGATGATGCTCGGAGCGCTGTACGTGAAGCCATACAGCGGGATTGAGTTGCCCCAATAGACGATAACCGCGAGCCAAATCTTCCAGTCGGTCAACGCTGAAATGATGTAGCTCCATTGGAAACTCTCAGAGGTTTGTACTCTGCCTCCTTTGGTTCCAGAGTCCTGCGCCAGACGGTTGATCAGGTACTGCTGCTCCCACGGTTCCAGCCAGCTAGCTGCCTGGGGCGAGTCGGGCAGGATCCAGTACAGCACAGCACCAACGACAACAGTGACGATACCTTCTAGGATGAAGATCCAGCGCCAGCCTCCTAAGCCTGCGATTCCGTCCATGTTGACGATTGCTGCGGCCAGCAGACCAGAGAATGCAGACGCCAGGGAAGCGGCGGAGAAGAATACAGCCATGCGCGTTTGAACTTCGAAGCGGCAATACCAGGTCGTGAGCAGGTAGGTCGCTGCCGGGAAGAAGCCTGATTCGAATAACCCGAGAAGCACTCTGGTGACAATGAGATGTTCATCTGGAAAGAGCGTGGTTAGTTCTGATTCTCAGCGAAATCTGTGAGGGAGCAGCAGGGTCAAACATACAAGTCTCAACAATGCCTTGCAAAGTCATGACCTAAAACTCTGGCGTCAGCCGCGCTCCTCCTCTGCACACGATACACCTCAACACTCACTATGCCCCAAGTCACCATCAATATCGAGATCCATACACTTGGTTTCATGAGTTTGAGCACGACGTTTGAAGGCACTTCAAATATTGCGTAAGGGAAGAAGAATCTTGTATAGTTGTTATTAGCTTCGGTATAACACCGCAGGATAACGATACGTACACAGTCAACGCCATATTATACTGTGGTCCGGTCAACTCCAGCTCTGCATTCATCCCCGCCACGCGTGCATTTGCAATATTGCTACCTGTCTGATGGTCAGTGGTCGGTCGATATACATCGTCAGGATCATAGATGAAACTCACGATCGAGGAATGCAAGCAGGTACAATACTGCGAGTACAGGTATCAAGCGAAAGTCGACCTTGCGGAGAATGCGTTTCGTCTCTTTCGGGTCGAAGACATGCTCTTGCTGTTCCTGCAGGGAGTCAATGTCCGTAGGTCATTCAAAGACTATCCTCAGGTACCGACATTATTCTCCTGCGTTCCGAGAACACGCTCTTGCTGAGTCTCAACATCGTCGATATGATCTGCCGAGCTATCTACTTTCTCGTCAAGCGAGTATTTCGTCGCCATCTTGTCAAATGTTGGTGAATTAAGGTATAATGCTCAACACAAGCGTAATCGGAATGTTGTCTCGCGAAAAGTATCAAGAATCGAACACAGAATATGAACGCAAGTCAATCCTCTACTTCTATCTTCTCGCAAGCCAAGCAATACTACGACACTGCCATGAACGGCAGATCATCGCAGCTCTCAACGTATATCGCCGAAGCCATATGCTTACCGTGCACTCGGGCATAAAGTTACAGGCCAACAGAGCCAGTTCCTTCGCCGCCGACGTACGAGCACCATCAGAATCCCCACATGCACAGCGCTAAAGGGTTCCGAGGTGTCGATCTACACTCGATGCAAGTAATCCGCTGTGGATAGAGTTGTCCCCGCGTGCGGAGGGCGCGGAGAGCCAAGATGGGGCTGGGTCTTACCAGGTCTTGGTAAAGCGTCATGTTTGACGTTCGATGAAGAGTCAGATTGTGGATGGGGATGTGACTTTGAGAGCGGGTAATAGTGAATGCGGAATATTACTTGGCTTGTTATGGGTACATGTCCATGAAGCCGCGGCTCTAGCTGCCTGGATGGACATTCTGGCATGAGATTGCCGGCAGTTATATGCTTAGCTATTTGAAGAATCGCTCTCTCAAAGGCTGAGGTCCAGCACATACGCTGCGCCCATGGCGAACAAGCTCGTGAGAGCAGCCATGGCGAGGTTTACACCGTTGTTCGTGAGGATGTCCCTGCCCAGCTGCACACGGCTTCCACCATCTAGTACTTTCACGCGCTGTCCACCAGGTCCCTCAACAACCTTACCGCTTCCTCTGTCAGTAACGGTCGCTTGCACGGTGGCGCCCAAGAATGAGTCCAGGACACTTCCAAACACACCCATGCCACAGACCAGAGCCGCGGTGCGGATATCCATCGTCTTATACGGCGGCATGGCAGAAGTACCAAAGTAAGCAATGCAAGTAATCAGGAAGCTGGCGAGCAGTCCGTAGCTCAGACCCTCGACCGTGATGCCGCCATTGGTGCCGCGAGGGACTTTCTTCCATGGTGCTGTAACCAGTACAGGAGTCGACTTCGCCAGAATTCCCAACTCTGATCCGAAAGTGTCTGCAGCTACGGCTCCGTAATGCGCCATGATGCCGATGGGCAAGAGCCTTTGCAGGACAGGAGCATGAACACCCGGCCACACGCCTGCACGCGGAGACATGAACGGAGAGCTCGTACTCAGGAAGGTGTGCAACGCGATGAGGACCGACGCAACTCCACCATTGGCAACGACTTGCATCCATCCTCGTGGGCCTTCGCCTCCAGCAGATCCGTCCGCAGATTTGGTGAGGCGTGCCTTTTCAGCGTGTCCGATTTTGGTGACCAGTACACCTAGAAGGAAAAACGGGACCAGTAGCCAGAAGAACACAGGGTAAGGATCCAGCATATGGACAGTTGCGACCACAGTGGCGACGACGATGCCGCCGGGTGTGAGCTTGTTTTTGGCGAGCGCGAAAGTGACCAGGCCGATGGTCGCTGCAATTTGAGCTGTATGCTCGCGGGCGAACGAGTTGAGAGTCATCTCGACTGTCCGTTTTCGAATGTATTAGAAGTCCGACGTATAACTCGAGAGTGGAAAGTTGTGATTCTAGATCTGTGGAAATCCTGGTTCAGTGCTGATCTTCAGTATTGCTTGCAGGTTGCAATGTAGACGAGTAGCGATACGTGGCCACACGAACTGCTGTATGGGACCAAACTTACCAAAATGAAGACTGAATTGACCTGAATGATCAAGGGCGTCTTTGATTGTATACGCGTGTAATTTACGTACTTGTTGTGTCGTGTTCTTTCGAGAAGTCCTGTAGTGGTTGGTTGGTGCCAACATCGTCATCGGAGAATGGGTTCCTATTGTCTACATACGTATGTGCTTCTTGGCAACCCTTCACCAGCCGCTCTCGATCGCCTATTCACGACAACAGTAACGCAAGGTGATAAGTATTCAAATGAAAGCACATATGAACGAATGAATCTGAAGTTTGTTCGATTGTTCTAATTGGCATGCTTGGGAGATGTACAGCCCTATCACGAAAGGCACATCGCGGTCTCGTATTGTACTTCACCCGCCAACGTACGTTCGATCGTTCGCAAAGAGGGCATGATTGGACTTTTCTTGGTGCATGGGGGTTTCTGAAGATCACGAAACAAACCCTTCATCGATTGTTCACAAGCATGCTTTTCCCGTTTTCACATCTCTCCCAGGTACTTTTGCACATCGTCGCTCATGTAGAAAGAGTTACGCAACCTCTCGGCTTTCTTCTTGCCTTCCTGTTCCAAGCGTCTTAACTTGCCAGCATCGAGCTTCACCGGCTTCTCTTTGACTTTCGCCGGCGCCAGTCTGGCTCCCACGCCCGCCTTGTCTGGATTGTCCACGGCTTTGATGGGTTGTAGTATCCCCTCGCCCTGAGCACCAAGACCTAGCCTGCTGTCCGGGTCCCAGCCATGACCTTGTAACACAGCAAGTCCTTTGCGTTCGCGATCCACGTGTGAAGGTGGATATGAGTGTTGAAGCGAGATCTGATGGGCTATGCTGCTCTCATGTGTCGCCCTGGAGACGTTGGCTGCTATGTTGCGGTGGCATAGGTCGCAGTAAAGAGCGCTAGGATCGTCTGGTGGCTGTTTCGCTTCTGGACCGGTATCTTCATTCAACTTATCCGCCTCTTTTGCTTGCGATGGCTCAGCTGTTAGCTGCTCTCCGACAGGTGCTGAGGATGCCCGCTCGGCAGTGTTGGACTGGCCGAGTACAATTGCGAGGTACCTATCTGCAGCCGACGATGGCTTCGGTGTCGTTGGCAGGCTCACACTGCCAATTTGTTCGGTTCGTTCGGTGGATGGCACAAAACGGACGCGCTTTCGCTTCAAGCCGGCACCGAAGTATCTCTGGTCGCGCAGAGGGATCTCATACTCATCCTCATCGTCGTCTACCGCTGTCATCGCGGCGACGACAGAGTCGACACACTGTCGTTCATAAGCCTGTGGGATTGAGGTGTAGCTGTGATGACTTGAGAGAAAGTGTGCAGAGTTGGACTGCATGGACGAAGGAAGAGTTGCCCCACGTCAGGCGCGAGTCATGGCACAAACTCCCTAGACACATCGAGGGGAGACATGTGAAAGCCGTTGTCCTTAGCCATCAACACCGGACGACTTCGCCATCGTTATAAGAGCTGCCTCTGCAGCTACAAGGTACAGGATGGCCGTCTACATCCTTCGCACGGCTTTCAACGATGGCATTTCCTCTGTGCCCTTTCTGTGGCCACTCCTTAAGGCACTCCCATGGCTGTTCCTACTATGGGCTGCCAAGTTCTTCTTCTCGGGCGTCACTAACAAGAGCGAACGTACGATGCATGGAAAGGTGGCTCTGGTGACAGTATGTATGAGAAGTACGTGTAGCATGATCAAAGGCTGAATGTTTCCAGGGAGGCACAAGTGGCGTAGGCGAGGCAACTGTTCGCGACTTGGCTAGCAAGGGAACTCAAATCGTGCTGCTTACCCAACACGCACTCAATGATCCGTTCCTGGTTGACTTCATCGAGGACATGCGGCAGGAGACGAAAAATGAGCTCATCACTGCCGAGCAAGTCGATTTGGAATCTCTTCACAGCATCCGGACTTTCGCAACGAAGTGGATCGACAATGCGCCTCCCAGGAGGCTTGACATGATTGTCCTGTGTGCCAATACCCTCACGCCGTCAAGCAAAGGACTTCAAAGCACCAGCGAAGGCGTAGAACTCAACTGGCAGGTCAATTACCTTGCCAACTTCCACTTCCTCAGCATAATGTCGCCTGCACTTCGCGCTCAACCACCTGACAGAGATGTTCGAGTCCTGTTCGGCAGCTGTAGCAGCTACATGGGTGGCGATCTCCTTCAAGTCACCCAGCAAGCTCAATCTACTGCAGGAAAAGCAAAGCCCAAGAAGGCAGCAGCGACTGAAGCCGTTGCTCCCACCAAGTTCTCGCCCGGTAATGCATATGCTACGTCCAAGCTCGCGCTCGTTACTTTTGCCCTTGCTTTCCAGAAGCACCTGGTCACCTACAAGCGACCCGATGGCTTCCCAGCCAACATCAAAGTCCTGCTTGTGGATCCCGGCTATTGCCGGACGCCAGGCATGAGGCGCTGGCTTACTGGCGGCTCGCTCTTTGGTCTCTTTGTGTACCTCATTGCATACCCACTTGGGTGGCTGATTCTGAAAAGTCCCGACATGGGCGCGCAATCTTTCCTGTACGCCGCAATGGAGGAGAAGTTCAGCCGCGCAGACGGTGGACTGCTCATCAAGGAGTGCAAGCAGCGTGACTTTATCAGAACAGATGTGCTGGACGAGGCGAAGCAAAAGATGCTTTGGGAATACAGCGAACAAATGGTGCAAGAAGCAGAGAAAAGAGGTGCGGTGGACAGAGCGAAAGCTAAGAAAGAGCGGGAGGACAAAAAGGAAGAAGCGCAGGCAGAGGAAGAGATCAAGAATTACAAGGACAAAATTGGCAAGAAGGAGAAGAAGGATGGAAGTCGACGAAGCAAAAAGACTGGATGAGCCAGTATCGACGCATCTGTGCACCACCGGTCCTCGAGGCCAACAGCTACGCCGAATTGTAGATCGAGCATGACCGGAGTACAACAAAGCACGCTTCTGGGCGCGAGACAAAGAGCAATTAAGCTTACACTGTGCTTAGCACGAGAGCCGAAGATGCTGGAATCATATATTTCCTACTTCGCGGAAGGACGCGAAGTCGAGTCAGAATCCGCGCCTACGAAGCCATGCAGCAATCTAGATTTGCCCATGCCGTCAATGCCAACCGATCTGTCAGCGTGAGATTGATGCCTCTCAGTCTAATTTACCGTAGTGCTTTGTATGCTTTATTGGCACGTGGTTGGTCTTTGTTCTCAACGTCGCCAACATGAAGGAAAATAGCAGCGCACTCGACACTGCACTTATTCGGGCTATGAACTCATATGGCCAACAAAGAAATGTCTTCTCAGCTGTACAGTCCCGGGGTGGTTGCCGTAGAATATACCATTGCAAGACCAGCTTTTCCACCTGAATGATAGCCACTGACACGTCTGTTTGCTGAGACACGCATTTACGCAATTCGCATTCACTACCGACGCAAGAGGCAGGTCCTCGGATTTCCTAGATATACACTTTCGACACTCCTTCAGAGAAGAATTTTATACAATGGCTGATCAGAGAGAAACCGACGTAGCCCCGACTGGACTGGGACTGACCCTCGACAACGCGCCCGACGCCTCTGAACCACAGCACGATGCCTTTGAAAGGCCGAGAGTAGTTGACAATCTGACGCATGAGAACTTTGGTGATTTCGATCGGGACCCTACTGACGATGTAGAACGTCGTGCCGAGCCACTCCGTGTCGTTGTCGACCGTGCTCCGGCGGATGCTCATGAAGTCGACTCTCAGCCAGGGTCGGCCTTCTCGTCCTCTTCCAGCGAAGGAGACGAGGATGCTGAGGACGGAAATGAGGTTGCGGAGCAGGACGAAGATGATAACGATGTTGAACACACGGAAGAGTGGGACGGTGTTGAAACTCGTGACCCAGCCCCTCCGCTGCCGGTTGAACCGCACCCAATCTATCGAGCAATCTCTGGTAGCACAGATGGGGACGACATAGACCGCATATACCGAGTGGATCCATTCAGCGGTCGATGGTCTCCGTTGCACTCAGGTACCGGACGAAACAGGGAAGACTTCAAAGAAAGAATGAAGGAATATTCTCCTCGGCCTAGTAAAAGGCAGAAGGTACTTACTTCTCCTCCTGTGTCCCCCAATTTCAACACAGGATTACCGGCAGGCATGGGTGTCATACCAGAGCCGAGTCCAGAAGCTGAGGAAGACGATCACATTGTGTCTCCTCTGTCGGGACATGAAGCCTCGGAACCGGCTCTTGGACAGCACGCTTCTGCCAACAAACGTGTTTGGTCCGAGGAGGACGATGAGGACACGTCTTGGGTCTCAGGTGCGATTGCTGAGGTTACGGGATCTCGTAGAGGCTCTGCCGAGAGTTTCACTGCGGACTTGCCGGAGAATGGTACCGGAGATGCGATTGTTCCTGAATCATCCGAAGATACCGTCAGTCCCCTCAGCCCTGTCAGTCCTCTTGACAAAGCTGGAGCTCTCGACGCCTTGAGAGACGATCCCGACACAGGTGTAGAAGTTGATATGGCGACTTCGTCGGAAACACCAGATCAGCACCAGGAAAGCTCTCACGAGAGCGCCGTAGTACCAGTTGCAGTTGATCCTATCTCCGACCCTCCGCCTTCGCATGAACGTGATCCAACTTCTCCTGAATTTGCAGGACCGGAGCTTTTAACAGGTCTCACACCCGAGGAAGGCATAAAACTCTGGTGGCAATGGCATGATCAACTGGACAATCCATCGTTCAACACCAACCGCAATTTGTACAACCAGGACAAATCTGGCGACTTCAAGTACACCATCGACGGCAGTGGCAAAGACGATGCAGCAGCAGTGCTTAGCAAGCAACGTTTCCTCTTGAACAGAATGACCAGTAGGGAGGTCAGAAGCGTCTCTAACGCTATGAGCGATGTCGAGCGCAAGCTGGAATACATGAGGCTTCAGATGCTCAAGTATCGCCATCAACGCAATGAGTACAGGCTTGACGCAGAATATCTCGAGGGCAAGGTTGGCAGGCGCGACATTACAATCAAGGAGCTGGATGACAGGATTGCAAGACGCGACAATACAATACAGGAGAACCACGAGGAGCTGGACTTGGCTAAGAATGGTTTCTTTAAGGCTGTGGAAGATGCGAGGGTGTTGGGCGTTGAGAAAGAGAGAGCCTTTAAAGCTGCGAATGCCATGCACGCTCAGAAACAGGCAGCCGAAGAAGCAGTGGAGGCCATGCGTGCTGAGAAGGAGAAGCTTGCGACGATGCTCGAGCAGAAGATCAATGAGGCTCAGCTTGAGCTGGGCGGTCGAAAGCAACCTTTGGAGTTTGCATCAATCATGACTGTCATCTCGCAGGAACCAGTTTCAAGCGAGCAAGAACCCACCGACAGAGCCAGTGAGGACCTCGACGACGACACCAGAGATCGACTACAGTCTGAGGTCGACGACCTCCGAACGAAATTGGACAAGCTGACCGGTATCGAGAGCGAACTTGCTACTTGCAAATCGAACAGTGCGCAGCTACTATCCCGTAAGGACGAGCTTGAGGTTGAGCTCAGAACCCTGGCCATGACCCGGAGAGGAGACGCTGGTTCGGACGAAGATCTCACAGAGCGTATTGGAGCAGTAGAAGTGCTCACACAGGACATGCGAGTGGAGATTGAGAGACTTCAGGGCGAGAGTGTTGCCTGGCAAACATACGCCGACGACTCTGTTGCCATGATCCAGGCTGAGCTAGACGTAGCACGTGAAGAAGCCAGTGCGCTCCAAGGCGCACTGTTGGAGCACGGCTGGAGTGCATATGCTCCTTCCCGAAAGAACACTGGGCCTCTCATGAGCGATCAAGGCACCCAGACGGAAACAAGAGCCGTTCCTGCTCTGCCTCGATCTCCTGTCAAGGCAGTCCCGGCACCTTCGAGGACTACCAAAAAGCAGCAGATACACGAGGAGGCTCCCAGTCGGCCTTCAACTTGGGTGAGTCGCAGGAAAGCCATTTTGCAGAGCCCAAATGCTGCGGCAGAGCTCGAGTCTCGGCGTGTAGCAAGAGAGAAGCGTCAAGCGGTGGAGTTGGAAAGGCTGGACCAGATCCGACAAAGTATGGCAGCGTTTTTGAATTTGGACGAGCTACCGTATGTGCGCATGGAGGCGGGACGAGTTGCGGTAGCGGCGGCGTAGGGTGGTCAGATATATGGTTTTGCGTTTGCTTTGGTTTTCGTTCTACTGGCCTTCTTTCTTCGTTGATATCATTTTCTATGTCAGTATAGGTGGGCCGCCCCGTCGCTGGTACTCCTATAGAGTCTTTTGCATCAAACCAGCTCCTATGATCACAAAATTATCTTGTAGTATCTGAGATGTGTCACGGGATGAAAAGGTCCCATCATCTTTGTTGTCCGGTATACTTCACTCCGGACTTTGGGCCGCTGAGGGTTCTAAACCAGCACAGCATGCCCTTCGCGCTTCCACAGGTCTAAGTAGTGAACCCTTTGTCACCGCCAAGCTATAAAGGACCCCCATACATCCCAGGAAACTTGATTCCGGCATGTAAATAATGATAGGAGTGCTCGTCGTTGCATTCACATGCAACCCTAAGAGCCCTAACCCTGCGTGTGCGATGAGCTTACAAATCCACAACTCCTTCCCAGCCTCAACGCCACAATTCACATGTGTGTACATGTATTCACCATATATCGAGCCCTAACCTACGAACCGAGACTAGATTGACACAACGCCCGTCGCTCAAAAGGGCCCCCAAGCATGCGGACCGCATCACTCTTTCGAAATGGCATGGCGTGTCAACTCTTTTTGACTCGCGCGTTTGCTACCACGCCTCAGCCTCTATCATCTTTCGTGCTCGACAAGAACATATTCAATGAAACCCTCTACTCGCGGATACGCGCATTCTGGTTCGCCGATTTACCTCCTGACTTCACCGCCGCCAATCCTGCAAGCCTGAAGAGATGGTGGGGTCTCGACGCAACCAAGGCCGAGAAACAGCAGGTCGACGCGTTCTGTCGTGATGAGTTCATGCATGCCCTGCAAGCTATAGGCCCAGAGAACCTGCAGCTCCCACCCTTCGAGTCACACAAAACAGAGATCGAATCAGCGTCTGCTATAGCTAGCCCTCTTCTAGCCCAGATCGAAGCAGCGAATCGCCACTCCACACAGAAAGCAGCCGACACACTAATATCATTGGTACTCCTGCTCGACCAGGTCACGCGAAACTCTTTCCGCACGCAAGCCACGCTTCCACTCGTCTACAACCACTACGACCGTCTAGCCCATGCTCTCGTGCGCAGCTCCCTGAAGCTCGATCCCAGCCCGCTTATGTTTCCTGCTTACATGAAGCGCCCGGCTTTGCAGTCGTGGCTCTATATGCCGCTGGTGCATTCCGAAGACTTGAGTAGTCATGAACTTTGGTACTCGATGACAGCAAAGATGGATGCGGAGATTCCGGCGAGCGACACAGGTGCACATGCATATCTGGAAAGTGGCAGGAAAGCAGAGGATTCGCATGTTGATGCCATTAGGAAGTTTGGAAGGTATCCTCATCGCAATGCTTGCTTGGGTCGAGAGAGTACTCCAGAGGAGAAGGAGTGGCTGAAGACGGGAGATACTTTTGGTGTATCGCAAGGGAAGGATGAGTTGTGAAAGGGTTAGAACTGATGTGTATATATGATGCGAAACTGTACATTTAGTCATTCTACATGGCAATGCAATGTCACCTCTTTTCCTGGAGGCTGAAGTACCACTGATGTAATAGTCTCATCGTACAAAGCACCGATTGCATGTCGGTTGACGACTCAAGTCTTCGATAGACTGCTTCTGAGGCAAACATACAGCCTTTATGCTACGGTGTCACAAACATGAATCAGCGACTAGCTGGCCTCAATTGATATGTTCGTCTGAAATTAGTAGCGTCACCAAAGACAAGTGATGTGAACAAGCAAAAGTCAACAATGAGACAGTGTTCAATGTTCCAGATGTTGACCGGTCCAGCCACGTGATGAGTCAGCGGCCCGCACGCACAGGCCGCTCAGCCGCAGCCGCAGCCGCTTGCAGCTGCGCCAGCCTGCCTCCTCTCCTTTGTCGCGCCTTTCGCGTCCACGTCTCCTCCCACCAGCATCACTCAACAACAACAACATTACCCACCCACCGCGCTGCCACCATCAACACCTTTTCTCCAACTGCCACTTTCTTGCGCGCGTCAACTTCTCGACCGTGCCACCACTGATCTGACTACTGATCACTGCCACTGCCACCTCACTGCCGCATCACTCAAACAGGCAGCTTCCAGCCGCATATCTGCTTCCACACAGCAAATCATCAGCTTCACTCAGCGATCGCATTCGCCTCGCACGATAAGCATCAACTAGCCACTCTAATTACCAACACAATCATTACCATGTCTGGACAAGGAAAACTCGACCAGTCTCTCGACGAGATCATGAAGGACACCAAGCCCACCCGCGCCGGTCGCGGTCGCGGCCCACGTCGCGCTGCCGCCGTTAAGGCCGCCGCTGCCACCGCCGCCCCAGCTGGCGGTGTCGCCAAGAAGACCAAGGCTCCCAGAGGACCCAAGGCTGCCGCGCCCGCCGCTGCAGCTATCCCTACAACTGGCGAGAGCAAGATCATCGTCAGCGGTCTTGTAAGTTTCCCACTGCTACAATACTTTCCAAGCACCACTAACAAGTTCCTAGCCCGAAGACGTGAACGAGGCGCAGATCAAGGTATGTTAATCGGACCGGATGAGCAACATGCGATTTTCCAACGACATTTTTCGATCGTACCCACCATTTTGCGCGACACTACGCGTAGCCTTTGTGAGCATGGACCCATTTACGCAATTCTGCTGCCCTTTGAGGCCAGAAAAAGGACCCCTGCTCGATGCGATACATGGCCGCTTGCCATAGCGTGCTTATCGCGAGCAGCGAGCGTTCCTGAATACCTCCTGCAAGAGACCAGAACCGCCTGTGGCTGGCAACCACGTGCGCGCGTTCTTGGTGCAGTGAGAACTGAAGAGCAAGCACGACAAGTGAGCAGACCAGCACATGCGCAGCATCTCGGGACACTGAGTAAATTGGCTATACCCTTGGCACGGGACCAATGGCAGACCGGATGTCGCGATATACACCTCCACGTGGCAAGCTCTGGATGCCCTACGGCCAAAGCTGAAGATGAAGAGTCTCACGAGGCGACGGACTTGCGGTGATTCGCAAGCAACTCGGCCTCGACTTCGAATGCAAAAGGAGTCTGGACATGGTACCTGATTCGGGTCGTGAATCAACCAGAGTGTGTTCACTTCGACTCGGAATCACATGACCGCTCGTACTGCTGCTGTCTGCTCACTAACCGCTGCCTCTGCCTTCCTCTTGCAAGCCGTACTTCTGGAGACGACTGGTCGGACAAATGAGAACAATATTTTGATGTGGCTACGCGGGGCGTCGATGGAAGCGATCTGGCGAAAGGCCATACCACGATAAATTTGGACTAACACGGAACTTCGTTCAGGACTACTTCAGCAAATCTGTGGGAGCCGTCAAGAAGGTTATGCTCACGTACGGCCCGACTGGCCGCAGCCGTGGCACTGCCACTATCGTCTTCGCCAAGCCTGGAAGTGCTGCTCAAGCCGCGCACGAGCTGAACGGTGTCAAGGTTGACAACCGTGCGATGAAGGTACGCATTCCGATGTGTCCCAATATGTGGATCTTCACTAACCAGCTCCAGATCGAGGTTGTCGTGGGTGCCAAGAGTGTTCCTGCTGCTGCAGTTGCAAAGAGCCTCAGCGACCGCATTGCGTAAGTATACCGCGTTGCGCCAGAAACTACTCGCATGTCTTCTAACATCTTTTACAGCAAGCCCAAGACCGCCGCTCAGGAGAAAACCAAGGGCGCCGCCAAGGGACAGAAGGGTGCCGCCAACGGTGCTGCTGGTACTGCTAAGGCAGGTGCCAACAAGAAGAAGGCTGGTCGTGCTGGCAAGCCGAAGGCCAAGACTGCCGAAGAGCTCGATGCTGAGATGCAGGACTACTTCGGTGGTAACGAGACCAACGGTGCTGCTGCCCCTGCTGCCCCCCAGGCTGCCCCCGCCGTCAACGATGACGCCAACATGGATGAGATCTCCTAGATGGTCATCTGAGTTGGGATGTGAATGAATACTGTTCTAAAGCGGCTCAAAGTATGAGAGCCGTGGAACGGAAACACGACGGCGACAGGCCGGCACGACAGGCTACTTTTTTTTTTCTTTCTTTGGGTTGGCTTGTAAGAATACCACAGCAGACTGCGATGAACTGGGAGCCGAGACAACGGCGTTGGCTGGGTAGGGATCAAGGAGTTGTTGCTGTGCGCGGAAGCGAGAGAGTTGTGATGAGATGACATAATCAATCCAAGCATAACACCCATGTATCGCGTTCCACCTGCTTTCAATGGAACAGCCCCGCTGCAGCGGTACCGACAGATAATACACCGTGCTCACAATTTACTGCTGAGCAGCGAACGCCAGGCCCTGCTTATCCCTAGCGTCTGACAGACAAGCATCCTTATGCTGCAGCTTACGCTTCAGTACAGCTCATAAGACGACGCCACAGCGGTTCCGACCCTGACCCCATCCCCATCTTCCGGTCGACCAGATGCTCTCGGGCCTAAGGGAAGGCGTTATACATACAGCATGCAGATGAGGGAACGCCACCAGTTCGCAGGACCCGGAAGCACCCTCGAACCAAATCACAACGCCCAAGCTCCACGAAGAAGAAGCGAAGCAGCCTTGCAGATGCAGACGCGCGACCCTTGGACGTGACGACTGCAGTACAGTACGAAAACTCGCAGCCACGCGGCAGGAGTCGGGTACGTAGAGTACGATTCGACAGAGGATAACCGCAGCACCGCGTCCCATTTGTCATTCGGTTAGTGATCTTCGGCATGGAGTGTGTTCCAGAATGGCTGGGCGGTGGTAGCAGTTGCCGTGGGCCAACCTACCTAAGCCGCTGCCCGCACTATACCGAGTATGCCTTACTGAGCTGTCGATGCTTGTTTCGCGGGGACTGGTAGCGCCAGGGTCAGGCCCTCTCGTGTCGTTTCGTGGAGAGTGCAACGGCGAGCGAGCGA
>Ga0265797_10002798_pt1 | contig 28808 bp, 16 predicted proteins | sample P2T30metagenome_FD_192433 | JGI IMG/M metagenome (GOLD analysis project Ga0265797, IMG submission 192433) | Plant litter microbial communities from East Loma Ridge, Irvine, California - P2 T30 | ecosystem: Environmental > Terrestrial > Plant litter > Unclassified | place: USA: California...
TGGGTTCGAATCCCGCTACCCCGACAAGAAATTGGCTCCACCTTTGGGTGGAGCCAATTTCTTTGTGTTCATCGGTTCGCCCTTCGGGCGACACGGCAAATGGCTCCACCCTTGGGTGGAGCCATTTGATTTTCTGTGCTTGTTGGTTCGCCCTGCTGGCGACACGAATTGGCTCCAACTTCGGGTGGAGCCAATTTCTTTGTGTTCATCGGTTCGCCCTTCGGGCGACACGGGTCAGGCGAGGCGGCCGCCGGACTCGGCGAGGTAGCACGCACCGCAGAGCGACTCGTACGTCACCTGCTGGCCGTCGATCGCGACCTGGTCGCCGTCGAACACGAACCGGTCGCCGACCGTACGCGCCGTGAAGACCGCCTTGCGACCGCAGCGGCAGATCGTCTTGAGCTCTTCGAGCGAGTGCGCCACCTCGAGCAGCCGGCGGCTGCCGGGGAAGGCCACCGTGCGGAAGTCCGTCCGGATGCCGTAGGCCAGCACCGGGACGTCGTCGAGGATCGCGATGCGCAGGAGGTCGTCGATCTGGTGCGGGGCCAGGAACTGCGCCTCGTCGACCAGCAGGCAGGCGAGACTCGAGCCCGTCTCGTCGCGGACGGCGTCACGTCGGGCCAGGAAGACCTGCCGCACCTCGTCGTCGGGGGCGAAGGTGACGTCCGCGGCCCGGGTGACTCCCAACCGCGAGACGATGGCGTCGTCGCCCTTGGTGTCGACACCCGGTTTGGCCAGCAGCACACGCTGACCGCGTTCTTCGTAGTTGTAGGCGGCCTGCAGCAGAGCCGTGCTCTTGCCGCTGTTCATCGCGCCGTAGCGGAAGTAGAGCTTGGCCACTACTGGAGGTAACCGTCTTCGGCCGCCCGACGGATGAGCTCGGACTTCTTGCTGGCCGGTCGGTTGGCCTTGGCGTACTTCTCGCGCACCCGACGGAGGAACGTCTTCGCCGTCTCGTACTGGACGTTCATCTGAGCAGCGACCTCGTTGGTGCTGAAACCCGAGACGTACAACCGGAACGCCTCGGCCTCGCCGGCGCTGAGCTTGGGCCTGGTCTGGTTCGCGGCACCGGCCGGGAGCGGACGCCAGTCGCGCTGAGGCGAGTTGTCACGGGCGACCCCCATGACCTGGCGGGCGGCGTCCATCACCTCGCGCATCGGCAGGGTCTTCGACAGGAAGGCCGACGCCCCCGCCTCGAGGGCACGTTCGCGCGACTCGCGGGTGTCGAGGCTCGACAGGACGACGACCTTGGCCCCGGCAGCCCGGCAGGTACGGACCCGGGCCTCGATCGAGACGGGCTCTTTCAACTGGAAGTCGAGGAAGACGAGGTCGGTCGGGAAGTTGTCGCTGTGCACCAGCTGCAGCCAGGTGTGCGCCGTGAGGACGAGGTCGAAGTCGTAGGCGTTCACGTTGATCCAGCTGCTCAGGCTGTCGAGCAGCACCTCGTGGTCGTCGAGGATGGCGAGCCGGACGCGACGGGCGGGCGGTGCGTCGGACCCCGGGCCGACGGTGGCCCACGAGGGTGCTGCGACGGGCCTCCCGAAGCCCGGACGTTGGGACGAGCGACCGCTCGACTCAGTGCTGGTCATAAGAAAACCTTAGTGTCAGATGCGAGGGTGCCCGGTCGACCCGCAGGTCGCCCGAGACGAGGCGGAGCACGGTCAGACAGGGGGCGAGCGACCGTCGCGCGGCGGCGGCCGACGACCCGAACGCGAGGTCGATCGCGATGTCGACCCGCGCCTCCTCGGCCTCGAGCACGACCCGGAGCGAGCGAGCCTCGACGACCTCGACGTCGTCCACCGCCGCGAAGAGCGCCCAGAGCGCGGTGCGGTGCTCCGGGCCCAGGCGGTCGGCGAGTCGATCGGGGTCGACGACCTCGGTCGGCACCCGGCGGCCGGGCGCGGCGAGACGCCGGGCCAGCCACGTCGCGTCGGCGTCGGCCACCAAGGAGGCGCGCAACGAGTCGGCGACGCGCCGTGCCTCGTCGGCGTCCTCCTCGCCGATCCGACCGGAGGCGACGAGGCGCGCGAAGAACGGCACGACCTCGCGGTTGAGCACGGTGACGCGGTCCTGCTGGACCGACCGGGCGAGGGTCACCCTCAGGTCGTCGGTGCTGGCTCTGCGGAATCCCGTGGCTCGGGACACCCACCCCTCGACGTGCGCGACGAAGACGTTCGAGAAGGTCGCCGCGGCGACCGTCAGGGCGAGCAACGGCGTGAGGGCGACCACGACGTACGACGCGGTGGGCACGGGCGTGACGAAACCCGGGGCCTCGACCAGGACCACGACGGCGAGGACCACGGCCACGGCACCTCCGGCGGCGAGGATCTCTCGCGCCGAGCGGTACGGGGCGACTCCGAGCAGGAGGACCCCCGAGGCGATCCCCGCCCAGTCGTCCCTCACGAAGGGGTTGCTGCCGGCGGTGGCCAGGGCGGACAGGACTCCCGCCGCCGCACACGCCCCCGCGACGCCCCAGAGCGCCGCGGAACCGAACGGCGCCCGGAGGGGCGCGGCCGACACGACGAGCACGACGCCCCCCGCGGCGACGGCGACGAGCGCGCCCGCCGCGGCCCAGGGTGAGGACACGTCGGAGGCCCGCAGGAGCGTGTCGACGACGGCGACGAGCCATGCGGCGAGGGCCGCCCCGAGGGTGATCGGTCGGGCCGCCAGGGCGCCGAGGGGGTCGACCTGTTGAGGAGACCGACCGGAGGCCCGGCCGCCGGGACGAGGAGGGGCGGCGAGGGTCATGCGGGCACCCCGTCGTCGGCGACGACGACCGGCGCCGTGACGGCGAACGGGACCCGCAGGACGATCGACGTGCCGCTGCCGGGGGACGACCAGATCTGCACGTGACCGTCGACGCGTGCGAGACGCGCCTCGACGGACGCCGTCAGGCCGAGACGGTCGTGGGCCACCGCAGCCGGGTCGAAGCCGACGCCGTCGTCGATCACCATCACGGTCAGGTCGGTGCCGTCGCCGAAGACGACGAGCTCGGCCCGGTCGGCTCCGCTGTGGCGACCCACGTTGACGAGGCACTGCGCGACGGCCAGACCGAGGGCGTCCCCGGTGACCGGATCGAGGCGACCGACCGCCGAGACGTCACCCGTCACGGCGACCTCGAGACCGCCCGACCGGGACCGCTCGACGGCCGCGTGCAGTCGGCTGCGCTCCCAGGCGTCCGCGGCCCTCACGGCGACCTCGGGCGGCACGGAGCCCGGCGAGAGCCAGTCCCGCCCCACGAGCACCTCGAGGTCGGCCGCGATCGACCGGGCGGTCTCGGGCGGCAGGGCTCCGGGACGGGTGGTCGCCAGGGCGGCGAGGTGCCCGAGGATCGTGTCGTGGACCAGGGCGGCCGCCTGCTGCTCGATGTCGACGCGGATGCCCTGGACCTGCTGCTCGAGCGCCGCTCGGTGCAGCCGGGGCTGGGCCTCGCGGGCACGTCCCCGCGACACCTCGGCATGGCCCGTCACCACGGCCACGAGGACGAACGCCAGCAGCGCGGTGACGTCGAGCCGGAGGGAGGCGCCCGTGTGCCACGTCGCCAGCTGCGTGGCGAGCTCGCCCGCCGCGTAACCCGCGGCCGACCAGAGGAGACCTCGACGAGGGCCGACGGCGGTGCTGCCGACCATGACGAGGGCGATCTTGGGCAGCGAGAGCGAGAAGGCGTCCGAAGCCTGCACGGCCGCCACCTGCGAGAAGAGGGTGACGGCGTACCAGTACAGGGCTGCCGTCCCGACGATCAGGTAGGCGAGATGGGCCGTCGTCGAACGCGAGCGCTCGACCACGACGAGAAGGACGACCAGGGGCACGAGCGAGACCAGGGCCGGCCAGAGGAGCAGATCGGGCGTGGCGGCCTGTTTCGCGAGCAACAGGGCCGCCGCCGCCGCGAGGACCGTGGCCGCGATGCCGTGACACGCCCTCGACACGGAGTCGCCGACGGCCGCGGGAGCGAGGTGGGCGGGGAGGCCGAGCAGCATGCGGCCTCCTCGGCTCGTTCGGGTCAGGAGAGATCATGGCAGAAGGCGGACCCGGGCTGTACCCCGACATGTGGGGCCATCGACGAGGAAGGGCGGGCAGGTGGTTCGTTTTGTGCCCCGTTCCCCTCGGCGAAGGGGCGACACCATGGGCACCATGGCCCGCCGACCCGAGGGCCCGACGGCCCGACGGCCCGACGGCCCGACGGCCCGACGGCCCTGAACTCTCGCAGGCTCAGAACAGTCGAGGCTGCGACCGTGCCCCACCGGGCAGTTCGTGGGCGATGAGGGCCCGGGGAACGGAGGAGCCACCGGTACCGACCGTCAGATCGGGGGTGCCAGGAAGGGTGCCGGCGGCTGCCGTGCCGGTACCGTTCAGCCCCATGAGTCGCAGGGAGCGCGCGCTGTCGTCGAGCGCCGCGGAGCGCATCGACCCCGTGGACGGATCGGCCTGCCCCTTCTCGAGGCCGTACTCGCGCAACAGGGGCCGCAGACGTGCGGCCAGCCACGAGCGGTAGCCCGTCGGTGCGTAGGTGCCCTGGGCGTAGAGCGCGCGGTATTTGACCACGAGCTCGGGGTGCTCACGTTCGAGCCAGGCGAACCACCATTCTTTGACCCCGGGCTTGAGGTGCAAGGCGCTGTACATCACGCTCGAGGCACCCGAGTCGCGGACGGCCGCGAGCGCTGCGTGCAGGTGGTCGAGCCCGTCGGTGAGGTACGGCAGCACGGGCATCATGAAGACCGAGCAGGACAACCCCAGCTCGCGGGCCGCCGAGACGGTGGCCAGGCGGGCCGCCGTCGTCGGCGTGCCCGGCTCGACCGACTGCTGCAGGTCGTCGTCGTAGACGGCGATCGACATGGCCAGGTCGACGGGCACGTGCTGTGCCGCCTCGGCGAGCAGGGGCAGGTCGCGGCGCAACAACGTGCCCTTCGTCAAGATGCTGAAGGGGGTGCCCGAGTCGGCGAGGGCGGCGATGATGCCGGGCATGAGCCGGTACCGACCCTCGGCACGCTGATAGGGGTCGGTGTTGGTGCCGAGAGCGACCGGGTGGTGCTGCCACGTCGGACGGTGGAGTTCGCGGGCGAGCACCTCGGCGACGTTCACCTTGACGACGATCTGGCGGTCGAAGTCGTCGCCGCCGTCGAGGTCGAGGTACTCGTGGGTGGGGCGGGCGAAGCAGTACACGCAGGCGTGGCTGCAGCCGCGGTAGGGATTGATCGTCCACCCGAAGGGCAGAGTCGAGTCGCCACCCGGGACGCGGTTGAGAGCACTCTTGGCGACCACCTCGTGGAACGTGACCCCCGCGAACTCGGGCGTCGTGACGGAGGTGATCAGGTTGTTCAGTCGCGCCAGACCGGGCAGCGCCGAGGCGTTCTCGGTGTCGACCGCTTGCTCGGACCATCGCATGCACCCCATTCGAACACATGTTCGAATCAGGGTCAACCCGGGGCGCTCCGTGCGGGGTCGCGCGGACCGGCACCGGGCCTAGGCGTGGATGTGCAGCGCCTCGGCGGTCGCCCCGATGGTCGACGCGGCCCGCCGCTCGTCGGACGAGAGGTCGTCGCCGTAGGTCGGGATCATCGCGTTCAGTCGCGGCTTCCATGCCGCGATGCGGTCGGGGAAGCACCGCTCGAGCACGCTGAGCATGATCGGCACGGCCGTGGACGCCCCCGGGGACGCGCCGAGCAGACCCGCGATGGTGCCGTCGGCCGCCGTGATCACCTCGGTGCCGAACTGCAGCACCCCGCCCTTCTTGCGGTCCTTCTTGATGACCTGCACCCGCTGGCCGGCGGTGATGCGGTACCAGTCCTTCGGATCGGCGTCGGGCATGAACTCGCGGAGCGCCTCGAACTTGGTCTGCTTGCTCGCCGCGAGCTGCCCCACGAGGTACTTGACCAGCGAGAGGTTGGCGAGCCCGGCGCGGATCATCGGGTACAGGTTGTGGGCACGGATCGAGGCGAACAGGTCGAACATCGAACCGTGCTTGAGGAACTTCGGGCTGAAGCCGGCGTAGGGCCCGAACATCAGGCTGGCCTGCCCGTCGACGACGCGGGTGTCGAGGTGCGGGACCGACATCGGGGGCGAGCCGACGGCGGCCTTGCCGTAGACCTTGGCCTGGTGCTTGCCGACGATCGCAGGATCGTCGCAGCGGAGGAACTCACCACTGACCGGGAACCCGCCGAAGCCCTTGATCTCGTCGATGCCCGACTTCTGCAGCAGGTGCAGTGCGCCGCCGCCGGCGCCGACGAACACGAAGCGTGCGTCGACGGTCGTCGGCGTGCCACCGACCTGCTTGCGGAGGGCCACCCGCCACGTGCCGTCGGCGAGCTTCGTGAGGTTCGTGACGCGGTGGTCGACCTCGAGCAGGGCACCCTCGCCCTGCAGGTACGTGAGGAGGAGGCGCGTGAGCGACCCGAAGTCGACGTCCGTTCCGGCGGCGATGCGCGTCGCCGCGATCGGCTGCCCCTTCGCCCGACCCGGGATGAGGACCGGCGCCCACGACCGGATGACGGACGAGTCGGTGCTGAACTCGAGCCCCTGGAACAGCGGATGCTCACGCAGTGCCTCGTGTCGCTTGCGCAGGTACTCGACGTTCTTCTCACCCCAGACGAAGCTCATGTGCGGGGTCGAGTTGATGAAGGCGTCGGGCTGGGGCAGGGCCCCCTCGGCCACGAGGAACGACCAGAACTGTCGCGAGACCTGGAACTGCTCGTTGACCTTGACGGCGCTCGAGGTGTCGATCGTGCCGTCGGACCGTTCGGGCGTGTAGTTGAGCTCGCAGAGGGCGGAGTGACCCGTGCCCGCGTTGTTCCAGGGGTTGCTCGACTCGAGGGCGACGTCGCCCAGCGCCTCGTAGATCTGGATCGTCCAGCTCGGCTCGAGCTGCTTGATCATGGCACCGAGGGTGGCACTCATGATGCCTGCCCCGATGAGGGCTACGTCGACGGGCTTCTTCGCATCGGTCACGAGGTCAGTCTAGGCCCGCCCCCTCGGCGACCCCGGGTGACCACCGGACGACGACACCCCGGTGTCTCGATGCCGAGAGACCGGGGTGCGTCGCGTCACCGGCCTCAGGTGGCCGGCGCCGAGGGATCAGGCGACGGCGCGCTCGGCGGCGACGAGCTCGGCGATCTGCACGGCGTTCAACGCCGCGCCCTTGCGGAGGTTGTCGTTGCTGATGAAGAGCGCGAGCCCACGGTGGCCGGGGACGCCCTCGTCGTGACGGATGCGGCCGACGAAGCTCGGGTCGGCTCCCGCCGCCTCGAGCGGGGTCGGGACGTCGGTGAGGACCACCCCGGGGGCGTCGCGCAGCAGTTCTTCGGCGCGCTCCACCGTGATGTCCGAGGCGAACTCGGCGTTGATCGAGAGCGAGTGCCCCGTGAAGACCGGCACGCGGACGCACGTGCCGCTGACCAGCAGGTCGGGGCGCTCGAGGATCTTGCGGCTCTCGTTGCGCAGCTTCTTCTCTTCGTCGGTCTCGTTCGTGCCGTCGTCGACGATGCTGCCCGCGAGCGGGATGACGTCGAAGGCGATGGGACGGACGTACTTCACCGGTTCGGGCAGGTCGACCGCGCGACCGTCGTGCACGAGGCCGATGGTGTCGCCCTCGATCGCGGCGCGGGTCTGCTGCAGCAACTCGTCGGCGCCGGCGAGGCCGCTGCCCGACACGGCCTGGTAGGTGCTGACGATCAGACGCTGCAGGGTGGCCTCGGTGTCGAGCACCTTCAGCACGGGCATGGCCGCCATGGTCGTGCAGTTGGGGTTGGCGACGATGCCCTTCACCGCCTCGCGCAGGGCGTGGGGGTTCACCTCGCTGACCACCAAGGGCACCTCGGGGTCCATGCGCCAAGCGCTCGAGTTGTCGATGACGAGCGCACCGGCCGCGGCGAACCGCGGGGCGTGGGCCCGCGATCCCGTGGCGCCGGCCGAGAAGAGGGCGATGTCGAGACCGGCGGGATCGGCCGTCTCGATGTCCTCGACGACGATCTCGACCCCGCGGAAGGGCAGGGTCGTGCCCGCCGACCGGGCGGTGGCGAAGAAGCGGATCTCGGCGACCGGGAAGTCGCGCTCGTCGAGCAGCGTGCGCATGACCTTGCCGACCTGTCCGGTCGCGCCGATCACGCCGACGCGCAGTCCTTCGGCCATGGGTGCCTCCTGGGGGTTCGGTGGTGCAGGGTTCGGTGGTGCAGGGTTCGGTGGTGCCGGGTTCGGTGGTGCAGGCCGCGGAACGGCGGGAGCAGGGTCGGGAGGCGCGGTGCGGGAGCCGCGCGCGCCTCCTGGTCGAGGACCGGGTCGCGTCAGCGGCCGGTGCCGCCGTGGACGACCGCGTCGACCTCGGCGTCGAGACCGAAGGCCGTGTGGACGACGCGGAGTGCGTCGTTCAGGGTGTCGGCCCGAGTGACCACCGAGATGCGGATCTCGCTGGTCGAGATCATCTCGATGTTGATGCCGGCCTCGAAGAGAGCAGTGAACAGTCGCGCCGAGACGCCGGCGTTGGTGCGCATGCCCGCACCGACGAGCGCGAGCTTGCCGATCTGGTCGTCGTACTGCAGCGACTCGAAGCCGATCTCGGAGCGGTCCGACTCGAGGGCCTGGAGCACGACGGCGCCCTCGGACTTCGGCAGGGTGAACGAGATGTCGGTGCGGCTGGTCGACGCCGCCGACACGTTCTGCACGATCATGTCGATGTTGGCGCCGGTCTTGGCGACCGTGCGGAAGATCTGGGCGGCCTTGCCCGGCACGTCGGGGACGCCGACGACGGTGATCTTGCCCTCGCTGAGGTCGCCCGCGACCCCGCTGATGATGGGTTCTTCCACGTTCTCTCCCTCTTTCGGGTTGACGACGAGCGTGCCCTCGTTGTTGTTGAACGACGAGCGGACGTGCAGGGTGACCCCGTGACGCCGGGCGTACTCGACGGCACGGATGTAGAGCACCTTCGACCCGGCGGCGGCGAGCTCGAGCATCTCTTCGCTCGTGACGCGGTCGAGCTTGCGGGCCTTGGGCACGACGCGCGGGTCGGCCGTGAAGACGCCGTCGACGTCGGTGTAGATCTCGCACACGTCGGCGTCGAGCGCCGCGGCGAGGGCGACGGCGGTCGTGTCGGAGCCACCTCGACCGAGGGTCGTGATGTCACCCGTGGATCGGTTGAACCCTTGGAAGCCGGCGACGATGGCCACGTACCCGGCGTCGAGGGCGTCGCGCACCCGGCCGGGTGTCACGTCGACGATGCGGGCCTTGCCGTGCTGGGCGTCGGTGATCATGCCGGCCTGGCTGCCGGTGTACGAGCGGGCCTCGACGCCCAGGCTGCGGATCGCCATGGCGAGCAGGGCCATGCTGATGCGCTCGCCCGCGGTGAGCAGCATGTCGAGCTCGCGGCCGCCGGGGAGCGGACTGACCTCGTTGGCCAGGTCGAGCAGCTCGTCGGTGGTGTCGCCCATCGCGCTGACGGCCACGACGACGTCGTTGCCGGCCTTGCGCGTCTCGACGATGCGCTTGGCGACGCGCTTGATGCTCTCGGCATCGGCGACGGACGACCCGCCGAATTTCTGCACGATCAAGCTCACGGTGACTCCTGAGAAGGGGACTGGGCGCGCCGGAGGACGGCTCACGCCTGCGTCCGGCGATTCTATTCGGTGTCGAGGGAGTGTTACGCACACGGCTCGGTGTCCCGCGGACGGCCCCGAGGGGTCGCGCATCGGAGCACGGAGGGCGGCGTCGACGCCTCTCCCCTACGGTGGACCGATGCCCGACACCACCGACCAGGCCCGCGGCGCCGCCAGCCGCCTCCAGGACAGCCGCGCCCTCACGACCGCCGCCCGCGTCGGTTTCGCCATGAACGGCCTGCTCCACGTCGTGATCGGCGTGATCGCCCTCGGCGTCGCGTTCGGCGGTGGCGGCGAGGCCGACCAGGGCGGTGCCCTCGGGCAGTTCGCGTCCCGTCCGGGCGGGGTCTTCCTCCTCTGGCTGATCGTCGTGGGGCTCTGGGGCCTCGGCCTGTTCCAGGTGCTCGAAGCCGCTCTCGTCCGGGGGACCGACAAGGACGCCTGGGCCGAGCGCGCGAAGGAGGGCGGCAAGGGCGTCGCCTACCTCGCCGTCGGGTTCACGGCCTTCACCTTCGCCCGGGGCTCGTCGTCGGACAGCTCCGGACAGACCCAGACGCTCAGCGCCCGGCTGCTCTCCGCTCCTGGGGGCGTCGCGCTGCTCGTCGTCGTCGCGCTCGCCATCGTGGCGATCGGGGCCTACTTCGTCGTGAAGGGCGTGAAGCAGAAGTTCCGTGAGGACCTCACGCTGCCGGGCGGTGCGGCGGGACGTGGCACGGTCGCCCTGGGCGTCACGGGTTACGTGGCCAAGGGGATCGCCTTGGCCGTCGTCGGCGTGCTGTTCGCGGTCGCGGCGATCACCTCGGACCCGAGCGAGGCCACGGGGCTCGACGGCGCCCTGAGGGCCCTGGCGGCCCTGCCGTTCGGAGTGGTGGTGCTGACGGCCGTCGCCCTGGGGCTCATGGCCTACGGCGCGTACTGCGTCGTTCGGGCACGGCGCGCCCGCCTCTGACGGGCAGGCGCCCGCCGCACGGCCTCAGGAGGCGCGGGTCGTCACTCGGAGACGAGCCGGCGGCCCTCGAAGGCGCGGCCGAGCGTGACCTCGTCGGCGTACTCGAGGTCGCCGCCCACGGGCAGGCCCGAGGCCAGTCGCGTCACCCGGAGGCCGAAGGGCGCGAGCATCCGGGAGAGGTACGTCGCGGTCGCCTCGCCCTCGAGGTTGGGATCGGTGGCGATGATGACCTCTTGGACGGTGTCGTCGGCGAGACGCTGCACCAGCTGGCGGATGCGCAGATCGTCGGGACCGATGCCGTCGATGGGGCTGATCGCCCCACCGAGCACGTGGTAGAGGCCGCGGAACTCGCGCGTGCGCTCGATGGCCTGGACGTCCTTGGCCTCTTCGACGACGCAGATCGTGGCCGGCGAGCGACGCGGGTCTCGGCAGATGTTGCAGGTCTCTTGTTCGCTGACGTTGCCGCAGATCTCGCAGAAACGCACCTTGGTCTTGACGTCGACGAGCAGCTCGGCGAGGCGTGACGTGTCGAACGACTCGTTCTGCACGATGTGGAACGCGATGCGTTGCGCCGACTTGGGCCCGATGCCGGGGAGGCGACCGAACTCGTCGATGAGCTCTTGGACGATGCCTTCGTACACGCGCTACTCGCTTCTCTGAGGCGTGACCCGGGGGGCGATCGTCTCTTCTTCGATGAACTGGGCCCCGAGGATCTCGCGCACGACGGCCTCGCCGTAGCGCGACCCGGTGGGGATGCCTCGACGAGGGTCGCCGGTGGCGGCGCGACGCTCGGCCACCGACGGGCCGGCACCCGCGGAGGGAGCCGGAGCCGCCGACGCCGCGGTCGAGGTCGTGGCTGCCCGAGGCGACGCACCCGCGCCGGAACGGCCTGCCGCGGCCGCGTCGACCTCGGGCGGCGGAGGCGCGGCGTCGACCGTCGGGACGCCCCCGGGTGGCTCTTCGGTGATGTGCTCGGGCTCGTCGGGCTCGGGGGGCGGGGTCTGGGGGATGGTGGCGACGTCCCACCCGGTGACGGGCGCCGGGGAACCGGGTCGCTCGGTCGACGCCGGGGCCGGGGCCCGTTCGGCGGACGTCGGCTTCGTGGCCGCCGCCGGGGTCTGGGGAGGACTCGCGGCCTTCGCGGCGGAGTCCTGGCGCGCTGCCGGTTCTGTGGCGGCCGTCGTGCGGCCCGACTCGGTCGGTGTCGACCCCTGGGATGACGGAGCGGAAGCCTGCCGCCCGGCGTCGGTCGTCGGTGCGGCCGACCGGCCGGTGTCTCGTTGCGGGCTCGACGTCGCGGGCGGGACGGACGCGTCGACGGGCGGCGCACCGGTGGGGGTGGGACCCGCGGGCCCGTCGCCCTCGACCCGGGCGATGTACTTGACCTTGACGCCGAGCACGTCGACGATCGCCCGTCGCAGGTACTCGCTGACGCCCTCGGCCGCCCCCTGGGGACGCTTGAAGCTCTCGACGTCGTTGGCGCTGGGGAAGGCGAGCGTCAGCACGTCGTCCGCGAAGTCGACGACGGTGGCCGTGACGACGACCATCCAGGCCGTGCGCCGCGCCTTCTGGACGACCTCGACGATCTCGGGCCAGCTGTCGCGCATCTGCTGGAGCGTGACGGGAGCCGCGCCCGACCCGGCGCCCGGGCCGGTGTCGGGGGTCTGTGCCCAGGCGGCCGAGTGCGGCGCGGACGGAGGCGCGGGTTCGTTCGTCGCCGGAGCGGCGGAGCCGACGGGCGCGACCGGGGCCGACGGGGCGGCCGTCGCCCAGGACGCGGTCGCGCTCTCGACGGCCGACGGACCGCCCGCGGCCTCGGTCGACGGAGTGGCCTCGACCGGTGCCGCGGAAGGAGACGTCGCGGCAGGAGCGGCCGAGACCGGAGCCGACGACGCGACGGAGGACGTCGGTCGGCCCGACGCGGGCCGGACCTCGGCCGGTCGGGCCTCGGTCGACGGGCCGGGCGCCACCGACGAGGCGGAGCCGGGGCCCTCGACGCCGACGCGTCGTTCGAGACGCTCGACCCGGGCGAGGGCACCCCGACCCGTCTGGTCGCTCTCGGGGACGAGGACGCGCGCGATCATCAGTTCGAGGTGGAGCCGCGGCGACGTCGCCCCGGTCATGTCGGTGAGGGCGCGGTTCACGACGTCCGCCGAGCGGGAGAGCTCGGCGGCACCGAAGGCGTGCGACTGGTGCACGAGACGGTCGAGCTCGTCGGCGGTGACGCCCCGCAGCACGGCCGACGCGCCCTCGACGGTCGCGCCGACGACGATGAGGTCGCGCAGGCGCTCGAGCAGGTCTTCGACGAACCGTCGGGGGTCTTGACCGGTCTGGACGACCCGGTCGACGGCCGCGAAGGCCGCGGCGCCGTCGCGGGCGCCGAGCGCCTCGACGACGTCGTCGAGCAGCGAGGCGTGGGTGTACCCGAGCAGGGCGACGGCGCGCTCGTACTCGATCGCCCCGTTCTCGCTGCCGGCCATCAACTGGTCGAGGAGGGAGAGGGTGTCGCGCACGGACCCGCCGCCGGCACGGACCACGAGCGGGAGCACGCCGGGGGCGGCCTCGACCGACTCGCTCTCGCAGAGCTCGTGGACGTACTCGAGCATCTGGGCCGGGGGCACGAGGCGGAACGGGTAGTGGTGCGTGCGCGACCGGATCGTGCCGATCACCTTGTCGGGCTCGGTGGTCGCGAAGATGAACTTGACGTGCTCGGGCGGCTCTTCGACGACCTTCAGCAGGGCGTTGAAGCCCTGCGGGGTGACCATGTGGGCCTCGTCGAGGATGAAGATCTTGAACCGGTCGCGGGCCGGGGCGAACACGGCCCGGTCACGGATGTCGCGGGCGTCGTCGACGCCGTTGTGGCTTGCCGCGTCGATCTCGATGACGTCGAGCGAGCCGCCGCCGTCGCGGGAGAGCTCGACGCACGACGCGCAGACGCCGCACGGGGTGTCGGTCGGGCCCTGGGCGCAGTTCAGGCAGCGGGCCAGGATGCGGGCCGACGTCGTCTTGCCGCAGCCGCGGGGGCCGCTGAACAGGTAGGCGTGGTTGACGCGGTTGGTGCGCAGCGCCGTGCGGAGCGGATCGGTCACCTGCGTCTGCCCGATGAGCTCGGCGAAGTTCTCTGGCCGGTAACGGCGATACAGGGCGGTGACCACAGAGCAAGAGTAGTCGGGGCGACCGACAACGGTCGACGGCGCGGGCCCTGCTCCGCCCGGTCCGGTGCGGTGCCCGCCGGACGCACCGGAGGGCCCGTCGAGACGACGGACCCTCCGGTGTGACGCGCCCGTTCCGGCTACTCCGCCACGTTCCTCCCCCGGCGACGCAGACGCACCAGCGCCAGCCCGAGCAGGAGGGCGAAGGCCCCGAGGGAGAACCCTCCGAGGACGTCGGAACCCGTGTACGCGAGTCCCGTGACGCCCGCGGTCGCGACCCCGCCGGTTCCGTCGCCGGAGCCGCCACCCGCACCGGGCAGACCCGGGAAGCCCGGGGTCCCGGGCGTGCCCGGCGTACCGGGCGTACCCGGCGTGCCCGGCGTGCTGGCGGCGGCCGTCACCGTGAAGCCGGTCGTGACCGGGGCCGAGGTGGCTCCCGCCACGGTCTGCGTCGCGTCGACCACGTGCGGCCCGACGGCCACGTCCTCCCAGACGACCGTCCAGGCACCCGCCGCGTCCGCCGTGACGACCAGGACGCGATCCGCGGCGAGGACCGCGGCGACCCGGGTGACGGGTCCGAAGGCGGCGTCACCCCCGTCGAGCCGGACCGTGACGGTCGCGCCGGGTTCGGCGGTACCCGTGGTCGTGACGGTCGTCGTGCCGCCCTGACCGGCCGGGAACACCGAGCCCGGCAGCGGACTCGTGATCACGATCGGATCGATGGCGGCGATGACGAGGTCCTGGGTGGCCGTCGTCGTGCCCGCGTCCGCGGTCTGCGTGGCGGTGAGCACGTAGGCCGCGACCGGGACGCCCACGAACGTCACCGTCCAGGTGCCGTCGTCGGCGACGACCGTGATCTGCGTCGTCCCCTGTCCGAGGTCGACCGTGACGAGCGCACCGGGTGTGCCGGTGCCCGTCACCGTGACGTCCTCGACGCCGTCGTCGTCGGCGTCGGCGATCAACGCGTCCGGAGCGGGCGAGGTGATGACGACGGCGTCGGTGTTCGCGGCCGCGGTGACCGTGAACACGACGGTCTCGGGTGCCGACACCGCGCCTCCCACGGTCTGGGTCACCGACAGGGCGTGCTGCCCCGGCTCGACGCCCACCAGCGTGGTCGACCAGGCGCCGTCGGCGTCCACGTCGACCGCGACGGGCAGGCCGCCGTCCAGGCTCACGGCCACCGAGGCGTTCGGCTGGGCCGAGCCGCCGACCAGGACGTCGGCCGTGCCCTCCGTGCCCGAGGGCAGGATCGACCCCTGCTCGGGCGAGGTCACCACGAGCGGGGCGACCTCCGCGGCGGGGGCGAGGACGACGTCCACCGAAGCACTGCCGGTGACCACGCCCGAGACCGTCTGCTCGACGACCACGGTCCGCGTGCCGACCGGGACCGCCGGCAGGGTCACCGACCAGGTGCCCCCGTCGGTGACGGTCGCCGTCTGCGTGGTGCCGCCGACGGAGACCGTGACGGTGGCTCCGGGCTCGCCCGTGCCGGTGACCGGCAGGTCGACGAAGCCGTCGCCGTCGGCGTCCGTCACGAGCTGCCCGTCGGCGGGCGAGGTGATGGTCGGGGCGACGGCGGGGTCGGCCGGGGCGGGCACGATCACGACCTGCACCTCGACGGGGACGCTGGTCGCGTCGCCGACGGTCTGCACGACCGAGACGGTGTGCGTCCCGGTGGCGAGCACGACCGGCACCTGCCACGAGCCCGCGTCGTCGACCGTCGTGGTGACGGGGTCTCCCCCGTCGACCGTGACGGCGACGGGCGCGCCCGGCTGTCCCTGGCCGCGGACGACGACCGGCGCGGTGCCGGAGTCGCCCGCCTGGTACTGCTGCCCGTCGGTCGGAGCCGTGACGGTCAGCGTGGCGGCGGCCTCGACGACGACCGTGGTCGTCACCGGAGCCGACTCGGACCCGGCGACCGTCTGCGTCGCGGACACCACGTGCTCGCCCACGCCGACCCCCGTGAAGGTGGTCGTCCAGGTGCCGTCGTCGTCGACGTCGACCGTGACGGCCGTGCCGTCGTCGAGCGTCACCGCGACGGTCGCGCCGACCTGAGCCGAACCGGTCACCGGCAGGTCCACCGTCGAGTCGACGGACAGCACGAGGAGGCGCGTGCCCGTCGCCGGGTCGGTGATCTCGATCGGGTCTGCCGCGACGACCGCGAACGGCTGGGTCACGGGGACCGTCGTGACGGTGCCGTATTGCTGCACCACCGAGATCGGTCCGGCGCCCACCGGCACGGCGTCGAAGGTCGCGGTCCACGCCCCCGTCGTCGGGTCGGCCGGGACGGCCCGGGTCAGGTCGTCACCGAGCGAGACCGTGACGGTCGCGCCGGGCTGGGCGGTGCCCGACACGGTGACCGGCGTGGTCTGGCCGTCGAGGACGACGACGGTGGCACCCGGGGCCGGCTCGGTGATCGTGACCGGCGTGCCGACCACGACGTCGAGCTGCTGGGTGGCGGGAGTCGTCGAACCGGCCGGGACCGTCTGCGTGACGACGACCGGGTACGAGCCGACGGGAACGTCGCCCACCGTGACGGTCCACGTGCCCTCGGGGGTCACCGTGGTCGTCTCGGAGAGGTCGTCGCCCACCGCCACCACGACCGTCGCGCCGGGCTGACCCGTGCCGGAGACCGTGACGTCCGTGGTGTCGTCGGCGTCCTCCACGACGATCGACGACCCGGCGGGCGGCGAGGTGATCGTCACCGGAGCGGCCACGACGACCGACACGTCCCGCGTGATCGGGGTCGACACGGCGCCGTCGACGGTCTGGGTGACCGAGGCGGTGCGGTCGCCGACCGGCACGCCGTCGACCGTGACGCTCCAGGCGCCGGTCGTCGGGTCGGCCACGACCGTCCCGACCAGGCCGTCACCGAGGTCGACCGTGACGGTCGCTCCGGGCTGGGCCGTGCCGGACGCGACCACCGGGGCGGTGTCGCCCGCGGCGAGCACGACGACCGTCGTGCCGTCGGTGGGCCGGTCGACGACGAGACCCGCCGCCGCCGCGACCGTGAACGGTTGCGATGCCGCGGCCGAGGTCGCGCCCCGGATCGTCTGCGTGGCGGTCAGGGTGTGGTCGCCGACGGGGACTCCGTCGACGGTCGTCTGCCAGTCGCCCTCGGGCCCGACGGTGGCGCCGGCCGTGAGGCCCGTGCCGAGCGAGACGGCGATGGTGGCGCCGGCCTCACCGGTGCCCGAGACGACGACCGACGTGGTGCCGGCCGGGTCCAGCAGGGAGACCGTCGCACCGGGGATGGGCGTGACGATCACGGGCGCGGCGGGGGCCACGACGATCGACACGTCCCGCGTGACCGGGGTCGAGGTCGAGCCGTCGACGGTCTGGGTGACCGCGATGGTGCGGTCGCCGACCGGGACTCCCGGCACGGTGACGCTCCACGCACCGGTCGTGCCGTCGGCCGGGGCCGTGGCGGTCAGGCCGTCGCCGAGGTCGACGTCGATCGAGGCGCCCGGCTCGGCCGTGCCCGACACGACCAGGTCGGTCGTCGCGTCCGGCGTGGCCACCGCCACGACGGTCCCGACGGCGGGGGCCTCGATGACGACCGCGGCGGCGGGGACCACCGAGAGGGGCTGGGTGACGGCGGCCGACACCGAGGTGCCGAGCGCCTGGGTGGCGGTGAGCGTGCGCTCTCCGACCGTGACGCCTGCCACCACGACGCTCCAGGCGCCGGTGGTCGGGTCGGCGATCGTCGAGGCCACGAGGTCGTCGCCGAGGTCGACGCGGACGGTCGCCCCCGGCTCGGCCGTGCCGCTGACCGTGACGGCGGTCGAGGCGGTCGCGTCGGCGACCGTCACGACGGCACCGGGCGTGGGCTGCGACACGGTCAGCTCGTCGCCGACCACGATCTCGAAGGCCGCCAGGACCGGGGTGGAGGTCGTGCCGGCCACGGCCTGCGACGCCGTCACCTGGTAGGTGGCGACGGGCAGGTCGGCGAGGACGACGGACCAGTCACCCGAGGCGGGGTCGGCGGTCGTGGTGACGGCCGCTCCCCCGTTCAGCCGGACGGAGACCTCGGCACCCGGTGACGCCGTACCCGAGACGGGGACGTCGATGGTGCCGGCCGGGTCGAGCACGGTGAAGACGGAGTCGTCCGGGTCGATGATGACGACCGGGGTGGCCGCGCGGACCTCGAACGAGCTCTCCTGCGCCGGCGAGGTGGTCCCGCCGATGCTCTGCGTCGCCGACAGGTCGACCGTACCGACGGGCACGCCGGCCACGTCGACCGACCAGGCGCCCGTGGTGGGGTCCGCCGCGACGGTCGCGACGAGGTCGGCACCGGTCGCGGGGTCCAGGACCACGTCGACGGTGGCGCCCGCGGCCGCGGTGCCCGAGACCGTCACCGTCGAGACGACGTCCGGCCCGGCCACGTCGACGACGGAACCGTCGGCGGGAGCGACGACGACGAGGGGGGCACCGGCGAGGATCTGCACCACCCGCGTCTCGGGGACCGAGACCGAGGTGCCGACCGTCTGGGTCGCGACGATCGTCCGCGTGCCGACGGGGACGTCGTCGAACGAGATCGACCAGGCGCCGGTCGTGGTGCCGGCCGTGACCGTGTCGGTGACACCGTCGCCGAGGTCGACGCGGACGACCGCGCCCGGCTCGGCCTGGCCCGACACCACGAGGGTCGTGGTCGAGGCGGGGTCGGCGAGGACGATCGGGACGCCGTCGGCCGGGGCCACGATGGTGAGCGGGGCCGCCGGGTCGATCGTCACGACGCGCGTGCCGGCCTGCTGGACGGTGTCGCGAACGGCCTGCGAGGCCCCGAGGACGCGCTCGCCGACGCCGACGCCGACGAGGGTGACCGCCCAGGCGCCCGTCGTGGGGTCGGCGAGGGTGCTGCCGACCTCGACGCCGTCGAGGGTCACGGTGATCCGAGCGCCCGGCTGGGCGGTCCCGGCGACCGGGACGTCCTGCGTGGCCGCGGGCGAGGCGACGACGTAGCGGACGTCGGCGGCGGGGGTCGTGATGGCCACGTCCGCCCCGGCTGCGACCTCGAAGGCCTGGGTCACGGGCTCGGTGGTCGTCGTGCCGCCGACCGTCTGGGTCACGGAGGCGACCTGGTCGCCGACGGGGACACCCGGGACCGTGACGGTCCAGAGCCCGTCGGGCCCGGCGGTCGTCGGGGTGACGACACCGGCCAGGGTCACCTCGACCGACGCCTCCGGGTAGGCCGTGCCGGTCACGACGACGGCGGTGGTGCTGCCGGTGCCGGCGACCGTGATGACGTCGCCGTCACCGGGTGCGGTGATGGTGAGGTCGGCCTCGGCCGAGACCACCGAGAAGTCCGTCGGCTCGGCCTCGAGGAGGTCCGGGCCCTGTTGCTGGCTCGCGCCCACGACGTGGTCGCCGACGGCGACCCCGGTGAGCTCGAGCGACCAGACTCCCTGCGCGTCGGGGACCACGGGCACGGCCGGATCCTGGTCGACGCCGTCGACCGTCACGACGACGGGCAGACCGGTCACGCCGGTGCCCGAGACGGTCACGGCGGCGGTCCCTCGGTCGTCGGCGACGACCAGCTGGGCCCCGGGCACGGGCGCCGTGATGACGACGTCACCGCCGACGCTGACCCGGATGTCCCGCGTGACGGCGTCCGAGGTGGAGCCGTTGACGCTCTGGGTCACCGAGACCGTGTGCGGACCGACCGGGACGCCGGCGACGGTGACGGACCACTGGCCCGAGGCCGGGACGATCACCTGGCCGACGAGCCCGTCGCCGAGGTCGACCGCGACGGTCGCCCCGACCTGGCCCGTGCCCGAGACGACGACGGGCGTCGTGTCCTGCGGTCCCGGGACGAAGTACTCGGCGCCGTCGAGCGGTGCCGTGACGGCCAGGGGCGTTCCCTGCGCGATCGTCAGCTGCTGGGTCACCGGTGCGGAGGTGGTTCCGCCGAGGGTCTGCGTCGCACCGAGCGTGCGGACACCGGCGGGGACGTCGGGGATGACCGCGGTCCAGGCGCCCGTGGCGGGGTCGACCGTGGCCGGCACCTCGAAGCCGGCGCCGAGGCCGACCGTGACGGTCGCCCCCGGGTCGGCGGTGCCGGTGACGGTCACGTCGGCCGTGGTGCCGCCGACGATCGGGATCGTGGCCCCGGGGGCCGGCGTCGAGATGGCGACGGGGGTCCCGGCGACGATCGTCACGACGCGCGTCTGCGCCGGCGACACGGTGCCGCCGACGGTCTGCGTCGCCGAGATCGTGCGCTGACCGACGGGCACGCCGGCGACGTCCACCGACCAGGCGCCGGTCGTGGCGTCCGCCGTGACCCGGCCGGTCAGGCCGTCACCGAGGTCGACGCGGACGTCGGCGTCGGCCTGGGCGGTGCCCGAGACGGTCAGGGTGGTCGAGGAGGCGCTGTCGGCCACGCGCACCGTGGTGCCCTCGGCCGGGGCGAGGATGTCGAGCGGCGCGCCGGCGGCGACCGTCAGCGGCTGCGTGACCGGCACCGAGACGACGCCGGCGACCGTCTGCGTGACGCTGATCGTCCGGGGCCCGACGGGCACGGACGAGACGGTCGCCGACCAGGCGCCCGTGCCGTCGGCCGTCGTCGTGGCCACGTAGCCGTCGCCCAGGTCGACCCGGACGGGGGCGTTCGGCTCGGCGGCTCCCGTCACCGTGACCGGGGTGGTCGAGGTGGCGTCGGCGACCGTGAGGGTCGCACCGGGCGCAGGCGTGGAGATCGTCACGCCGGTCGCGGCCACGAGGGTGAAGTCGGTGGTCTGCGGGGCGGACACCGCGCCTCCCACCGTCTGCGTCGCGGTGGCCGTGTAGGCGGCGACCGGCAGGGCCGGGAAGGTCACCGACCAGGTGCCGTTGGCGGCGACCGTCGCGGTGAGGTCGCGGCCGCCGCCGAGCGAGACGGCGACGGGGGCATCGGCCTGACCGGTGCCCGAGACGGTGACGTCACGGGTCGAGTCGGCGCCGGGCAGCCGGTACTGCGTGCCGGAGGTCGGGCTCGTGATCGTGAGCCCCGCACCGGCGACGACGCTGAAGGCGCGCGTCACGGCGGCGGAGACGTCGCCACCGAGGGCCTGCGTCACGGACGCGGTGTAGCCCCCGACGGGCACGCCCGCGACGGTCGTCGTCCAGGTGCCGTCCGCGGCGACGAGCGCGGTGGCGGTGCGGCCGCCGCCCAGGTCGACGGCGACGGTGGCCGTGGGGGTGGCGGTGCCCGAGACGATCACGGGGGTCGTGGAGTCGGCGTCGAGGACGGTGAAGACGCGTCCGGCGGTGGGCGCGGTGACGACGAGCGGCTGCTGGGCGACGACGGTGAAGTCGCGCGTGACCGGACCGGTGGTCGCGGTGCCGAGGGCCTGGGTCACGGAGGCGCTGTAGGCCCCCGCGGGCACGGACGCGACGGTCACGCTCCAGTTGCCGTCCGCGGCCACCGTGCCGGTGCCCGTGAGACCGGCGCCGAGGTCGACGCTGACGGTGGCACCGGGCTCGCCGGCACCGGTCAGCACGACGCTGCGGGTGGCTCCGGGAGCGTTCGGCACGACGAACACCTGGCCGGCGGTGGGCGTGGCGATGCTCAGGGGGGTGAGGGCCGCGGCCCGGACGGTGGAGGTGGCGAGGTCGACCCGGGACGCGTTCACGAGCGGCAGGACCGAGAGGCTGACCGCGTGGACGGAGCTCGAGCCCGCGTCGGTGCCCCGGCCGTCACGGAAGCCGACGCCGTCCTGGGCGTTGATCGTGACGCGGACGAGCTGGTTGAGCAGGGTGGTCAGCGGAGCGAGGGTCGTGACGACGGCGGCGGTCGTGGTGCGCAGGGTGGTCGTCGTCGCGGCGAGCGCGGTGCCGTCCACGAGCGGTGAGTAGAGGCCGCCCACGGAGCCGAGCAGGGTGCCGACGACGGGGAGGAGCGCGTTGCGGAGGACGGTGGCGCCGAGCGCACCGACGAGACCCGACCCGGTGACGGTCGTGGCGGTCGCCGGGGTGGTGCCGTCGAGCAGCTGCCCGATCGTCGTCACGGTGCGGGTCGTGAGCGTCTCGTTCACCGTGGCGAGACCGAGGTCGATGCGCAGACCGACACGGAGGTCGACGGTCGCGGCGGTGGCCCGGACGGCGGCGTTCGCCGCAGCGACCAGGTTCGTCGGCAGCTGGTTCTGCAGGATGTCGGTGACGCCGTTGGTGATGGCGGTGATCGTCGCGGGACTGAGGAGGTCGCTGTTCGCGGGCAGGCCGTTGAGGGCGCCGAAGTCGATGATCACCTGCCCCGTGCTCGGAGTGATGGTCACCGGGCCCGAGGTCAGGGGCCTCGCGAGTTCGGTCGAGATCGTCGAGTCGAGGTCGACGGTCGCCGTCACCCCGACGACCGGCTGACCGAGGGTCACCGCTCCCCCGAGGGGCAGTCCGTTCACGGCCGTGGTGAGCGGTGCGGTGATCGAGGTGGCGAGCCCGGTCACGGCACCGCTGCCGGCGACCGCGTTGACCGTCGATCCGAGCCCGGTCACCGTGCCGCGGAGCGACGTGGTCACGCCCTGGACGGCCGGGCTCGTCATCGTGTAGCGCGCACCGGCGACCTGGTACGCCGTCGTCGGCGTCCCTGCCGTGGCTCCACGCTGCTGGCTGATCTGGGACGAGAGGGAGCCGAGGCCCAGGCGGACGTCGGAGAGGACGCCGTTCGTGGCGGGCACCGACGCCAGCAGGGGCTGCAGGTTCAGCGTCGCACCGGCACCGGGGGTGCCACTGCCTGCGGCGATCGACCCGTCGGCACCGATCAGGCCGGCCGAGGCGGTGGCACCCGTCGCGGTGGCGCTCGCGTACTGGCCGTCGACGCCGAGCTGCAGCAGACCGTTCGCGCCCAGCAGGCGGAAGCCGTTGCCGAGACCGACCGAGAGGGCGTTCACCGCGGTGAGGTTCAGGGGGTTGCGGGACGTCGGCGGGTTCTGCGTCGTGCCGAAGGCCGAGTAGGCCCCGCCGAGGGCGGCGACCTGGTCGAGCGAGACGATGCCCGAGCCGCCGACCATCGAGGCCTCGGCCTCGCTGCGGTCGGTCGTGGCCGCCTGGGCGGGGACGACGACGACGAGCGCCCCGACCACCGCCGCGACGACGGCCGCGGCCGTCGCCTTCAGTGCGCGGGACGCGTGGGAGCGCCGGGGACGCTCGATCGCCTGGCTTCGCATGGGTGTGCCTCTTCCTGACGGGACGAGCCCGCCGCCTGATCCGAAGAACTCCCGCTGGTGAGGCAGGAGGTGCTGCTGTTCTGTTGTGAGCCGCGGTGCCGCCGCCCGGGGACGACGACGAGGCGAACGGGACTACCGCGCGGTGCGCGGGCTCGTTCGCCTGGTGCGGGTGCTGCTGACGTGCCGTGGTGAGGGGCTCATCGGTCCTGATCCTGATCGTGTGGTGCGGGTGCGACGGCGCCGTCGCGCATGGTCGCACCGTGGTGAGGGGTGCGGCCGGAGCGGTGGTTGGTCGCTCCCGACGAGCTGGTTCGGTCTCGTCGTGGTGCCGAGCATAGACGGAGAGCACCCGGATCGCGCACCCCCACGAAGGGGGGCCACGGCGACGAAGACGGGAGGAGGGGCGGCGCGCCACCCACGGAACGCACGCGGCCACACCCCACGCACCACGCACGACGCCGCGCCGAAGCGCCGCAGGGGCGGCGGCGCACCCCCCACAGAACGCGAGCGGCCACCCCCCAGGCACCACGCACGACGCCGCGCCGAAGCGCCGCAGGGGCGGCGGCGAGTTAAAAGAAGATGACCCCTCACGCACCCGCCAGAGCCCGGTTACCCTTGCTGCATTTCTGCCCTGGGGGAGTTGGCCTGGATGACGCCACGTGAGGAGCCTCGACGAGTTTAGCGGCAACTGAGTGGTCGCCGCGACCCGGGGTGTTGCCTGGGGGCATGAGAATCGTCATCGCCGGAGGACACGGCAAGATCGCCCAGCTCCTCGAACGCCGACTCGCCGACGCCGGGCACGACCCCGTCGGCATCGTCCGCAACCCCGACCACACCGCAGACCTCGAGACCGCGGGGGCCCGTGCCCTCGTCCTCGACCTCGAGAACACCGACGTCGACACGCTCGCCGGCCACCTCGACGGAGCCGACGCCGTCGTCTTCGCCGCGGGTGGTGGCGGAGGCAGCGGTGCCGAGCGCAAGCTGACCATCGACCGCGACGGGGCCGTCCTGCTGGCCGACGCCGCCGAGAAGGCGGGCGTCACGCGCTACGTGATGGTCTCGGCCATCGGCACGGACGACTTCGACCCGGCCCGCGCCGAGCTCCCGGCCGCGAACGACGACGACGTGTACCAGGTGTACATGCGTGCGAAGAGCGAGGCCGACGCCGACCTCCGCCGTCGTGAGGGCCTGGACTGGACGATCGTCCGTCCCGGTGGCCTGACCGACGACGCCGGCACCGGCCAGGTCACGGTCGGGACGACCGTCGACCGTGGCAGCATCCCCCGCGCCGACGTGGCCGAGATCATCGCCACGGCGCTGATCGAGGGCACCGCCGTCAAGACGCAGTTCGAGGCCGTCTCGGGCGACGTCACCGTCTCGGACGCGCTGGCGACCATCAAGTACTGACCCGCGCCTCCTGGTCGTCGTCCGACGGCCCGGAGGCCGTCGACCGAGACACGAGGGCCCCGGAGGCGCGACCTGCGCACCGGGGCTCTCTCGCGTCGTCGGGGCGGCCGGGTCGTCCACCCGGCCCGACGTCTCAGCTGACGGCTGCGGCCTGACGGGCGATCTCGAGCTCTTCGTTCGTCGGGACGACGAGGACGGAGACCTTCGACCCCTCGGGCGAGATGTAGCGTGCGTCACGGGAGGCGAGCTCGTTGCGGTCGTCGTCGACGTGGATGCCGAAGAACTCGAGGCCCATCAACGTGCGCCGACGCAGCAGGGCGTTGTTCTCGCCCACTCCCGCCGTGAAGACCACGGCGTCGAGGCCACCGAGCTGCGCGACGTAGGCACCGATGTAGTGCCGCAGGCGGTGCCGGTAGACGGCGAGCGCCGCCTCGGACACGGCGTCGCCGCGGGACGCGCTGTCTTGCACGTCGCGCATGTCGCCGCTGCCGGTCAGGCCGAGCAGCCCGCTCCCCTTGTTGAGCAGCGTCTCGAGCTCGGCGAAGTCGAGACCGGCCTCGCGGTGCAGGTGGAAGACGGCGGCGGGGTCGATGTCGCCCGAGCGCGTGCCCATGACGAGCCCCTCGAGGGGCGTCATGCCCATGCTCGTGTCGATCGACCGGCCGCCGTCGATCGCGGCGGCCGAGGCACCGTTGCCGAGGTGCAGCACGATGGTCTTCAGCTCGGCGAGGGGGCGACCGAGGAACTCGGCGGTCTTCTCGCTGACGTACTTGTGCGACGTGCCGTGGAACCCGAAGCGGCGGACGTGGTGCTGCTTCGCCAGCTCGGCGTCGATCGCGTACGTGTAGGCCGCGGGGGCGAGCGTCTGGTGGAACGCCGTGTCGAAGACCGCGACGTGGGGCACGTCCGGGAAGGCCTCCTTCGCCGCGCGGATGCCCTGCAGGTTGGCCGGGTTGTGCAACGGGGCGAGGGCCGACAGACGCTCGATCGCCTTCTCGACGTCGGTCGTGACGACCGTGGCGCGGTCGAACTCTTCTCCGCCGTGGACGACGCGGTGGCCGACCGCGACGGGCGGGTACTCGGCGAACGACGGGCCGTGCGCGTCGAAGGCGGTCAGCATCGCGGCGAAGCCGGCGGCGTGGTCGGCGATCGGCTGGGTGTCGTTGCGGGTCTCGTCGCCGGTGACCTCGTTGCGGTGGCGGGTCGACCCGACCGCCTCGCCGATGCGCTCGACGAGGCCGCTGGCGAGCGTGCGCTCCCCTTCGAGCTCGATCAGCTGGTACTTGAACGACGACGAGCCGGAGTTGACGACGAGGACGGTGCTCACGAGGAGGCTCCTTGGGTGCTGGTTGCGGTACTGGTGCTGGTGCTGGTGCTGGTGGCCTCGGCTGCGGCGGCCTGCGTGCCGGCCTGGATGGCGGTGATGGCGACGGTGTTGACGATGTCGCCCACGAGCGCCCCCCGCGACAGGTCGTTGATCGGCTTGCGGAGGCCCTGCAGGATCGGGCCGATCGCGACGGCGCCCGCACTGCGCTGCACGGCCTTGTAGGTGTTGTTGCCCGTGTTGAGGTCGGGGAAGATGAACACCGTCGCCCGACCGGCGACCTCGGACTCGGGCATCTTGGCGGCGGCCACGGTCGGGTCGGCCGCGGCGTCGTACTGGATCGGCCCCTCGACGAGCAGGTCGGGTCGGCGTTCGCGCACGAGGGCCGTGGCGGCGCGGACCTTCTCGACGTCCGCACCGGAGCCGCTGTCGCCCGTGCTGTAGCTCAGCATCGCGACGCGCGGCTCGATGCCGAACTGCTGCGCGGTCTGCGCCGACGAGATGGCGATGTCGGCCAGTTGCTCGGCCGTCGGGTCGGGGATGACGGCGCAGTCGCCGTAGACGAGCACCCGGTCGGCGAGCGCCATGAGGAACACGCTCGACACGACGCCGACGTCGGGCAGCGTCTTGATCACCTCGAACGCCGGTCGGATGGTGTGCGCCGTGGTGTGCTTGGCGCCCGACACCATGCCGTCCGCGAGACCGAGCTTGACCATCATGGTGCCGAAGTACGAGACGTCGGTGACCGTGTCCATCGCCTGCGAGACCGCGATGCCCTTGTGTGCCCGCAGCTTGGCGTACTCGGTCGCGAAGAGCACCTGCAGGCTGGGGTCGAACGGGTCGAGCACACGGGCGGTGGCGAGGTCGAGACCCAGTTCGGCCCCTCGGGCGCGGATGGCCGTCTCGTCGCCGAGCAGCGTGATCGCGGCGACGCCGCGCTGCAGCAACGTCGAGGCGGCTCGGAGCACCCGGTCGTCGTCTCCTTCGGGCATGACGATGTGCTTCTGCGCCCCTCGTGCCCGCTCGAGCAGCTGGTACTCGAACATGAGCGGGGTGACCACGCCGGACGGGCTGACCTGCAGCAGGCGCAGCAGTTCGGCTCCGTCGACGTGCGTCTCGAAGAGCGCGAGCGCGAGATCGTACTTGCGGGGCGAGTCCGCGGCGAGTCGGCCCCGCGTCTGGGTGATGGCGAGGGCGGTGTCGTAGGTGCCGGTGCTCGTGGTGGCGATCGGCAGGGGGCTGTCGAGCCCCTCGAGCAGGCGCTCGACCTGCGGGGCCAGGGCGAACCCGCCGTTGAGCACGATGCCCGCGAGCGAGGGGAAGGTCTCGGAGGCGTGCGCGAGCACGGTGGCGACGAGCACGTCCGAGCGGTCGCCCGGCACGACGACGACGGCACCCTCGGTGAGGCGCGGCAGCACGTTCTCCATCGACATGGCGGCCACGACGACCCCGAGCGCCTCGCGGTCGAGCAGGGCGTCGTCGCCGCTCAACAAGGTCGCGCCGGTGGCCTGCAGCACGGCGCGCATCGTCGGGGCGACGAGCACCCGGTCCTCGGGGAGCGTCCAGATGGGGACGCGGCCGGTGGGCGACGCCTCGAGGGCGTGGCCGATGCCGTCGACGACCTCGTCGAGGTGATCGGGGTCGACCCGGTTGGCGACGACGGCCAGGAGGCTCGCGTGCTCGGAACGCAGCTCGGCGGTGGTCAGTTCGGCGACCTGGCGCATGTCGGCGCCCGAGCGCCGCGTCTGGCCGTCGGCGCTGCGGCCGCCGAGCACGAGCAGCACGGGCGCGCCGAGGTTGGCCGCGATGCGGGCGTTGTACGAGAGCTCGGTGGGGCTGCCGACGTCGGTGTAGTCGGAGCCGATCACGACGACCGCGTCGCACTGGCGCTCGACGGCGGCGAAGCGGCTGACGATCGTGGCGAGGGCGGCGTCGGGGTCGGCGTGCACCGCGTCGTAGCTGACGCCGACGCACTCGTCGTAGGCCAGGTCGACGCTGTCGTGCGACAGCAGCAGTTCGAGCACGTAGTCACGCTCGTCGGTCGAGCGGGCGACGGGTCGGAACACCCCCACCCGGCCCACCTCGTGGCTGAGCGTGTCGAGCACGCCCAGTGCGATCGTGGACTTGCCCGTGTGGCCTTCGGCAGAGGTGATGTAGATGCGTGTCGACACGCTCGCCAGCCTACGGGCGGCAGCCTTCGAGCCGCCGGGGAAGCGTGCTGGCGGAGGCCACGAGACGTCTCCTAGGCTCGTCGGCATGCAGATCCGCACCGCGACCGAGGCCGACCTGCCCGGCGTCCTCGAGATCCACGCCGACGCCGTCGCGCACTCCAAGGCCATCTGGACCGACGTCACGCCGACCCTCGAGGGCCGACGCGAGTGGTTGACCGGCCACCAGGAGGCGCGGCGCAGCGCGATCGTCGCGGTGGACGGCGACGAGGTGCTCGGCTACGGCAGCTACGGGCCGTTCCACGCGAAGGACGGCTACCGACACACCTGCGAGAACTCGGTCTACGTCCGACCCGGGCAGCAGGGCAGGGGCCTCGGACGAGCCCTGATGACCGAGCTGGTCGAGCGCGCGACGCGGGACGACCTGCACGTCATGGTGGCGCTGATCGAGGCGGGCAACGAGGCGTCGGTGCGGCTGCACGCGTCGCTCGGCTTCGAGGACGCCGGCGTGCTCCGCGAGGTCGGCACGAAGTTCGGCGAGTGGCTCGACCTCCGGTACATGACGCGCCGCCTGGCCTGACCCGGACGCGCCGGGACGACGAGGCGGCGGGACGACGACGGGCGCCGCCTCCGAGGAGACGACGCCCGTCGTGGGTGGAGCGGTGAGCTCAGCGTCCGTCCGAGCCGTCCTGTCCGGTGTCACCGGTCGCGTCGAGCCGGCCGTCGATCGCCGGGTCGGGCGACACGACGTCGACCTGCAGTGGCGGCTCGGCGACGACGGCCGAGGCGGACGTCGCCCGGCTCGCCGGTGAGCCGTCACGGCCACCCCGGACCCGGCGTTTGACCGCCTCCCACGGGCGGGCGAGGCGTGTGCCGCCGGCCTGGGCCGGGGCGTCGACCTCGAGACCGTAGTACGCGCCGACGTGCTCGAGGAGGACGTCGCGCTCGGCCTTGTCGTACGCGCGACGTTCGCGGGTGAAGGCGATGATCGTCGACCAACAGGTCAACAGCAGCACGATGCTGAACGGCAGCGCCGTCGTGATCGCCGCGGTCTTCAGGGCGTCCAGACCGCCGGTCAGGAGGAGCGCGA
>Ga0265797_10002799_pt1 | contig 28805 bp, 26 predicted proteins | sample P2T30metagenome_FD_192433 | JGI IMG/M metagenome (GOLD analysis project Ga0265797, IMG submission 192433) | Plant litter microbial communities from East Loma Ridge, Irvine, California - P2 T30 | ecosystem: Environmental > Terrestrial > Plant litter > Unclassified | place: USA: California...
CCTGAAAAACGTCATCGATGCGGTGCAGCAATCGCCTCAGCCGGTGCTGCTATTTATCGACGAAGCCCACACCCTGATCGGTGCCGGTAACCAAGCCGGTGGTGCGGACGCAGCAAACTTGCTCAAGCCGGCCTTGGCGCGTGGCGAACTGCGCACCATCGCCGCCACCACCTGGAGCGAATACAAACAATACTTCGAGCGCGATGCCGCGTTGGAGCGACGCTTCCAGATGGTCAAGGTCGACGAGCCGGACGATGCCAACGCCAGCTTGATGCTGCGCGGCCTCAAGGCGCGCTACGCCAGCCATCACGGCGTGCACATTCAGGACGCGGCGGTACAGGCTGCCGTCAGCCTGTCACGCCGCTACATGACCGGCCGCCAACTCCCCGACAAAGCGGTCGACCTGCTCGACACCGCCAGCGCCCGCGTACGCATGAGCCTGGACTGTGAGCCCCAGGCACTGGTGCGCCTCAAGGCCCGGCAGACGGCGCTGGAACTGGAGCGACAGGCCCTGGAAGCCGACCAGCAGTTGAGCGGCAGCCCCGCAGGCGAGCGCCTGGCAAGTATCGCGCAGCAACGCGCCGACGTGCAGCGCCAGCAAGTCGAGCTTGAAGAGCAATACCGCCATGAACTCGACCTCACTCAGCAACTGCTCGACGCGCGCCAGGCCGAACCGCCGCGCATGGAGCTGTGCCGGCAACTGCAGCAACAACTGAGCGATACCCAGGGCAGCCAACCGCTGCTGTCCCTCGACGTCGACGCCCGCAGCGTGGCCGAAGTCATCGCCGACTGGACCGGCGTGCCCCTGGGCAGCCTGCTCAAGGACGAACAAGCCAACCTGCTGGAACTGGAGCACCAACTGGGCCAGCAGGTGATCGGCCAGGACCATGCCCTCGGTGCCCTGGCCCAGCGGCTGCGCGCAGCCAAGACCGGCCTGACGGACGACAAGGCGCCACTGGGCGTGTTTCTGCTGGTAGGCACCAGCGGCGTCGGTAAAACCGAAACCGCCCTGGCCCTGGCCGACCGGTTGTTCGGCGGCGAAAAATCGCTGATCACCATCAACCTCTCGGAGTACCAGGAAGCCCACACCGTCAGCCAGCTCAAAGGCTCGCCGCCCGGTTACGTCGGTTACGGTCAAGGCGGCGTGCTCACCGAAGCGGTGCGCCAGCGGCCCTATAGCGTGGTACTGCTCGACGAAGTGGAGAAGGCTCACCGCGACGTGCTCAACCTGTTTTATCAAGTCTTCGACCGTGGCTGCATGCGCGATGGCGAAGGCCGCGAAATCGACTTTCGCAACACCGTCATCCTCATGACCTCCAACCTGGGCAGCGATGAACTGCAAGCCTGCCTGCAAGAGTTCCCCGACGCGCCAGACGGCACCTTGCACGAGCTGCTGCGCCCGATCCTGCGCGAACACTTTCAACCGGCCTTGCTCGCGCGTTTCCAGACCCTGATCTACCGCCCGCTGCAAGCCGACGCGCTGAAAGCCATCGTTACGATGAAGCTCGCCCAAGTGGCCGCGCGCTTACAGCGCCACTACGGCCTGAGCTGCCAGATCGACGACCGCCTCAACGAGGCGCTGGTGGCCGCCTGCCTGATGCCTGACACCGGCGCGCGCAACATCGACAGCCTGCTCAACCAGCAGATCCTGCCGGTGCTCAGCCAGCAACTGCTGCAACGCCAGGCCACCCAGCGCAAAACCCTCGGCGTCACCCTGGGCTACAGCGATGAGGAAGGCGTTGTGCTGCACTTCGTTGATGCTCAAGACACGGCGTCCACCGCCGCGCTGGAGGCCTGACCATGCTCAATGAACTGCGTACCTTCTTCGACCACAGCCGCCATTCGCTGAGCGTTCGCAACCTCGACGCACGCCTCGACGTCCTCGCCTTCGAAGGCACGGAGGCCCTGAGCCAGCCGTTCCGCTACAGCGTGGAATTCACCTGCCTTGACGCCGATATCGACGCCGCAAAAATGCTCGGCCAGGACGCCAGTTTCAGCCTGCACAGCGCGCCGCAGAACATCCCTTTTCTCGGCCAGAACGCGCCCAAACTCAAGCCATTGCGCACGCTGCACGGCGTGATCACCGGCTTCAAACGCCTGTCCGGTTCGGTTGATGAAGCCCGCTACGAAATCACCCTGGAACCACGCCTGGCCTTGCTCGGCCGTGGCCAACAGTTCCGTATCTACCAACACCAATCGGTGCCGCAAATCGTCGAAAGCATCCTGCGCAGCCGCCACGGCTTCGAAGGCCAGGATTTTCTGTTCAACCTGGTGCGCGACTACCCCAAGCGCGAGCAGGTCATGCAATACGGCGAAAGCGACCTGGCCTTTATCTCGCGCCTGCTGGCCGATGTGGGCATCTGGTACCGCTTCACCCGTGACGAACGCCTGAACATCGACGTGGTGGAATTCCACGATGACCAGCGCCACTACCAGTTCGACATCGCGCTGCCTTACCGCCCGCAGTCAGGCCTTGACAGCATCGGGCAGGACGGCGTGTGGGCGCTGCAGACCAGCCATCAGGTGGTGGAACAGCACGTCAATATCCGCGCCTATCACCACCGCGTCGCCAACGCGCAACTCAACGGCGACGTCGACCAAAGCCGTGGCGCGAGCACCACCTACGGCGAGGCCTATCACTACGCCGAACCCTACACCGCCCTGGGCGACCCGTACGCCCACGACGAAGACCTGCAAAGCGAAAGCGGTTTTTTCTACGCACGCCTGCGCCACGAACGTTACCTCAATGGTCAGACCCAGCTCGGCGGCATCAGCAGCAGCGCGACCCTGGCCCCCGGCCAGGTACTGAAAATTTCCGACGGCGCCCCGCAAGCCTTCGGCCCCGGCGCAGTGATTACCCAACTGAACACCCGTGCCGCCCGTGACCGCAGTTTTGAAGTCAGCTTTGAGGCCATTCCTTACTCGGAAACCGTGTGCTTTCGCCCGCCGTTACAGCAAAAGCCACAAATCGCCGGCACCGTCCCGGCCCGCGTCACCAGCCCGCAGGAACACGACCCCTACGGCCATATCGATATAGAAGGTCGCTACAAGGTCAGCTTCCTGTTCGACCGCGACAGCTGGAAACCCGGCGAAGAAAGCCTGTGGCTACGCCTGGCCCGCCCGTACGCCGGCGACACCCACGGCCTGCACCTGCCGCTGATACCCGGCACCGAAGTGGCCATCGCCTTCGAACAAGGCGACCCCGATCGGCCCTACATCGCCCATGCCCTGCACGACAGCCAGCACCCGGACCACGTGACGCTGGGTAAGCGCGACTACACGCGCAACGTGTTGCGCACGCCAGCCAACAACAAGCTGCGCATGGAAGACCGGCGCGGGCAGGAGCACGTCAAGCTCAGCACGGAGCACAGCGGCAAGAGCCAGCTCAACCTCGGGCACTTGGTCGATGCACAGAAGCAAAAGCGCGGTGAAGGCTTTGAGCTGCGCACCGACGGTTGGGGCGCGATTCGCGGTGGGAAGGGCTTGTTTATCAGTGCCGATGAACAGGCCAAGGCCGCGGGTGACGTACTGGCCATGGAACCGGCCTCCAGCCAGGTCCAGGGCGCGAAACAGCAAATCGCCGACTGGCAGGAAATCGCTCAGGCCCACCACAGCCGCCAGCCCGCCATTGCCGGCCTGCAGCAGTTTCAGGACAGTGCCAAAGACCTGAACGCCTCAGCCATCCTGCTTAGCGCCCCCAAGGGTATCGGCGCGGTGACACCCGCCAGTCTGCTGCTCAAAAGCGGCGACGCGCTGTACGTACAAAGCAACGACGAAATCAACCTGGCCGCCGCCCAACGCCTGTCTGCCCATGCCAATCAAGGCGTCTCCCTGCTGGCCCAGCAGGAAGGCATGCGCCTGGTCTCGGGCAAAGGGCCGCTGGAAATCGAATCCCACGGCGACGTGATGAACCTGATTGCCCAGCAAGACATCACCGTGCAGTCGGTACAGGGCCATCTGCAACTGACCGCCAAGAATGGCATCACCCTGGCTTGCGGTGGCGGTTACATCCGTATTACCCCGGCAGGCGCCATCGACATCCACACCCCAGGCAAGCTCAACCTCAAGGGCCGGCACGTCTGGGAAACCACCACCAGCCAGGATTTTCCGATGCCCGAGTTACCGCAATCGGTGTGTAAAGAGTGCCTTGAACGAGCAAGAAACAAGGCCGTCGGTTTACTCAAACGCGAAGGTTGATCGCAAGGGAATGCAGATGAAAACACCCACTCAATGGCAAGAACAGATCGAACAAGTATGTGCCACCGTCGGCACCCTACAGGTTGATCTACTGCTCGACCAATCCGCGTGGAACACCTGCGCAATACCGGCGTTGAAGGCGTTGAGGCCGGAAATTCCATGGTTTTCATTATTCAGCGGTACGCCTGAAGAGAATCTGTTGGAGCATGCCCCTCTGCTGATGCGCCTGGACCTGCTGCATTGGCAGCATCAAGCCTGGCTGGAGGAGCTGATGGCTCAATGCGCCCTTGATGCCCGGCTGCTGGTCGTGATCTCGCCATTACCCTTCGAGGCATTGAGCCGTGCCCTGCAATCCCTCTCGCAAATGCAGTGGGGAGGGCAGGCTGGCTTGCTGCGCTACTACGACCCGCGAATCTTCCCCCTACTGATGTCCTCGATCCTGACCAGCGCTCAGCGTGGTGAATACCTGCAAACGGCCAGCTATTGGGGCTGGCTGGATCGGGATGATCAGCCGCAGTGGTTGCAAGGTAATTGCCATGCCTATCCGGAAGGTATCGAAGTGAGCCCATTCCTACACCTCAGCGACCAGCAGTGCGATTTGATCGGTTGCATCAGCGACGCCCAGACACTGCTGGAGGGTGGGGACTTTGATCACTTGGAGGCGAGCCAGGAGCTGCGTTTCGCCTCCTTATATTCACTGGTCGTACAGGCCAGCCAGGAAAATTACTTTGGTGATTTGACTGAATACGTGAGGCAAAAACTGTGAGCTTAGACAAGCCTGCATCGGGCGCTCAACGTGTTCGAAAGATAGACGGCGCATTCATACAGCAAGTCTTGCTGCTGAAGCGATGGGCGCGGATCGTGCTGTGCGGCCTGGTCACCACTACTGCCGGCTGCGGAACGTTAGTCGAGCGAGGCGAGTCATCGAAAGTCTACAGTCGTTCAGGTGACTACTATGTCGGCGTTCAATATGACTGGAAACTACTGTCTCTGGAAGGCAAGGGGGGTTATGACTATATCCCTATGTTTTGTTATCTCAGCATAGTGTGCCCGTTCGTTACGTTGCTCAGCATGCCGGTTGATTTTGTGGTCGATACCGCGATGTTGTATAGCGATCATCAAGCCAGGATTATCGAAGAACAAAAATACAACAAACATCTTAGCGATAAGTACTGTTTTGTCGAGGGCGGGCCGGATGAAGCGGCACTCAAAAAATCGGGCCTTGATGTGGGCGTTTGCGTGGGCGCGGGCGATCAGTCGTCGTAACGTAGCGGTTTGGTTGAATGTGGGTGACCGTTAATTTTCGCCAGGGAATGATGATGAAGCAATTGAGAATGCAAGGGTTGTGTGGCTTGCTGGTGTTGATGTTGTTTGGATGCTCTTCAGCAAACAGTGAAATGGCTGGCGGGAATATACAGGCGGTCAATCATACCTTGAGCGCGATTAATTGGTTGTCGGTCAATGGTTATAGAACTGATGGAGGCGGAGGGAGATCCTGCTGCATTTTCATGCCTATAAAATGGCGACCTGGTTTGAAAGCTAATATTGAGTGGGAAGTTGATCCCGAGCCATTTGCGAAAATAAAGAAAAAAGCCACGGGTTACGGCTTTGATGAAAAAGCGTGGGCTGAGCATGAAGCGAAGTTTCAGCGTCATAGCGCCACCATGGATATTCCTGAATGGCCTGAGACTAAAAGATGTGGGCTGACTGTACATTTCTTGGTTTGCAACCAGATCAAGCTTACAAGTTCGTGCTGGGCACCTAGCTCACCAAATTATCCTATAAAAGACTCTATGGGAATGAAGGAGCCCGCTGTGTGTCCAGAGTGAAAAATAACAAACGGTTAAGACGGGGTCGCAGGTCTCCTACCGAAGTCGGCAATCGATTATTCGATTGGCTTGTTGATGCGCCGAAGAACGTTGTGTTTTTGTTACGGGGTATGAAAAAAATATCTGACTAGATGCTTTTTTCATAAGTCCTTGGATGAGTAAAAGGAGTTAAGGGGTATGAGGGTTTTAGTAAGTAGACGGCTGGCGCAAGGCCTATGCGGTCTGTTTTGTTTGACGCTGCTTGGGTGTTCTTCAGCAGATAATGAAATGGCTGCCGGGAACATACAGGCGGTCAATCATACCTTGAGTGCGATTAATTGGTTGTCGGTTAATGGTTACAGGGCCCATGGAGGCGGCGGAAGTTCATGCTGTATTATTATGCCAACTAAGTGGCGTCCCGGTTTGAAGGCTAATGTCGAATGGGAGGTAGATCCTGACCCGTACGCAAAAATGCCTCCCCTTGGAACTAATGAATTCAAGGTTGCTATGGCCAAAGCGGAATTTAGCTTCAGGCGTTACAGCGCCACAGTGGATATTCCGGAGTGGTCAGGCACTGAAAGTTGTGGTTTAACAGTGCATTTTTTAGTTTGCAATAAAATAAAAGTTACAACCTCTTGCTGGGGGCACGGTTCACCGCATAACCCGATTAAAGAGCCTAGGCAAATGAAGGAGCCTGCTGTGTGTCCGAAGTGAAAAAGAACAAACGGTTAAGACGGGTTCGCGGTCTTCTGCCGAGGTCGTCGGCAATCGATTATTCGATTAGCTTATTGAGGCGCCGAAGAACGTTGTGTTTTTGTTAGGGGGTATGAAAAAAATATCTGACTAGATGCTTTTTTCATAAGGCCTTGGATAATTCAAAAGGAGTTAAAAGGTATGAGGGTTTTAGTAAGTAGGCGGCTGACGCAAGGCCTATACGGTCTGTTCTGTTTAACGCTGCTTGGGTGTTCTTCAGCAGATAATGAAATGGCTGCCGGCAACATACAGGCGGTCAATCATACCTTGAGCACGATTAATTGGTTGTCGGTCAATGGTTATAGAGCTGATGGAGGCGGTGGGCGATCCTGCTGCATCATCATGCCTATAAAATGGCGACCTGGTTTGAAAGCTAATATTGAGTGGGAAGTCGATCCTGAGCCGTTTGCGGAAATAAAGAAAAAAGCCACGGGTTACGGCTTTGATGAGAAAGCGTGGGCTGAGCATGAAGCGAAGTTTCAGCGTCATAGCGCCACAGTGGATATTCCGGAGTGGCCGGGAACTGAGTCTTGTGACCTTAAGGTACATTTTTTGACTTGCAATAAAGTCAAAGCTACCACTTCGTGCTGGGCGCCGAACTCACCGAATTATCCCATTAAAGATCCTATGGGAATGAAGGAGTCCGCTGTATGTCCGAAGTGAAAAGCAACTCCATAGCTAAAGCTTGGGCCCCTCCGTTATTTCCTGTAGGTGGCCGTTTGCCGACGGATGTTTCTACGGTAACCGCCAATTACCAGAAACAAACAGCTGAGGAAAATCTTTTTCGCCAAGGGGTCAATGGCAGAGGGCAGAAGCGGCACTCAGACTGCTGTCATAGTCTCCATGTCAGTATATTTTTCGACGGTACCAATAATAACGATAGTAACGATACCAATAGCAACCACCCCAGTAATATCGCAAAATTCTATCATGCGTCGATTCAAGGTATTGATGCCAAGGAGGAAGGCTATTTTTCCTATTACATGCCGGGTGTAGGCACCCCATTTCCAGAAATTGGCGAGTTGGATTACAGCGAAGAAGGGTTGAAATACGCCACCGGCGGTGAAAATCGGATCAATTGGGCTCTGGTACAGGTCGCCAGTGCTCTTTCTTTCGCGCTTAACGATAAGAAAGAAATTGATATGGATGTTGCCAAAACCAAGGTCGAGGCCATGAGCACCCTGAAGGCGCCTCTGATGAGTGCCCTTGGCCGAGGTAACCGGCGGCGGACGATGGCCGAGTTGTTGGCCCCGTTGCAGGCCAGAACGGAGTTGGCCAAGCCTCGCGTGCTGGGGGTGAAACTGTTCGTTTACGGCTTCTCCCGTGGCGCCGCTGAGGCCCGTACGTTTGTTACCTGGCTGAGCCAGTTGTTCGACACTCCCGAGGGTGCTGAACAGCCTGTTCAGGAACTGGCAGGCTTGCCCGTGAGCGTCGAATTTCTCGGGATATTGGACACCGTCGCCTCGGTAGGAATCGCCCACGCGGCCCCGTTTTTCGCCGGGCATATGGATTGGGCCGATGACACCCAGCTATTGCCGGATGCACAGCGCTTTCCAAAGTTGGTCAAGTGTTGCCGGCATTTTGTCGCGGGTTTTGAACAGCGCTCGTGTTTCCCGCTGGATTCGATCCGGAACGAGAACGGCCAGTATCCGGACAACACTTACGAAGTGGTATACCCCGGGGTGCACTCCGATGTAGGCGGAGGCTATCCACAAAACGATCAGGGCAAGGCCCGTGATGGCACTGATGAACTGGTGTCGCAGATCGTTCTGCACGACCTTTACGCCGCAGCCTTTTCAGCCGGGGCGCCGCTGCAAGTATTGGAAGCAGTACTGCCGAAAAGTCTGCTGTCGCAGGCGCAATGGCGAAGTATGGGACGCGATACGTTACGGGAATTCAACGTTAGCCCCATGGTAATCAAACGCTTCAACGCCTGGCGGAGCGAAACCCTACAGCTTCCCGAAACCGAGAAATCCACTGGCAGCCTCCCCTGTGCGTACGAACCATCTCGATTGAGCACAACCATCGAGGACGCGCTGGCCGATCAACTGGGCTGGATCACCGGCTGGCGCATTGGCCGTTATGTTAACGACCGCAAGGAGGATAACGACAGCTACAAACGCCAGCCGTATTTCACTCAGGCCAAGGAAGTCACGGCTTACACCGCGAGTGAAGAGCGCAAGCACTATGAAAAGGAAGTGGCAGGCCTGCCGCTTAAACGCCTGGAAAACCCAAACCTGCCAGGCCCGCGGATCTACGAACCGACGATCGACCAGACCCAGCTCAGCCAGGCCGCTGCGGAATTCAAGAGTGATTACCTGGGTAACGAGCGCGAGCAGACTAATTGGAAAGGCACCGTTCTTGATGTGGTGCTGCGCGATGCGATTTATCTGCTCAACCAAAATGATGAAAGCAAAGACCACGCGACCCTCAGGGGCGTCGGCGAGCAGCGCAGCAGGCAACTGTTCCGTGACACTCAAGGCACGCCTAGCGCGGATCCGAACATGGCTCTGCTGGTGTCGTTGTTCGATGATCAGATACACGACTCGCGGGCCTGGTTCATGCACGACGCGTTGACGACTCGCGAAATGTGGGCCGGCTACTTTTTTTACCGGATGACCTATTTCGGCAACCACAACAGCCGCGATCTGTCCCCGGTCGTGGTGGCCGGCCGGGTATTGGGCGTGGCGATGGTCGCCGGGGCCACGGTGTATGGCATCAAGCGTGCCGGTGGGCTGGGCGGTGTGGGGGGGCTGGCGGCGGGTATCGGTGCGGCGACCATTGGTTATCAGGTGATCGACAAGGCCACGGGGCTGGCGGTGCCGTTCTTGCCGGGCGCCGAGGAGCTGCTCAAGCCCACTGGGAATATCGGCCAGGTGGTGGCTGAGCAGAAGCGCCAGATTGTGCAGGAGGACTACCTGCAACGTATTGCGCAGACCAGCGCGATGTTGCGCAAGGCCGGTAGCCTGGTCGAGCAGGTCGAGCAGATCAAGGCGGTGGTCTGATGCTTCCTCTTGTACGCGTGGGCGACCCACTGCGCCCGTTCGGAGGCGAAGTGCTCGAAGGGCGCTACCTGGCCTTCGGCAAACCAGTGGCGTGCGTGGGTGATCAGGTGCGCTGCAACCTGCACGGCATGACCCGAATTGTCGAGGGGGCCTCGGGCTCGACCATGGACGGCAAGGCCGTGGCACTGCATGGGCATCGTTGTGCCTGTGGCTGCCAGCTGGTGAGTACGTTGCCGACCAGCTCGATGGTTGTCGCGCCATGAACCGTGCGCCTGAATACCCCGACTTCGTTGAGCCGGGCGTGCCGCGCTGGCGAGGCTGGTGGCTGGGGTTGGGGCTGCTGTTAGGGGGGCAGTCGGCAGCCTTGGCGATGTTGTGGCCCAAAGCGCAGCCGGTCCTGGAGTTGCTGCTTTGGAGTGCGGTGTTGCCGTTGTGCTGGGCGTTGGTGTTGGCAGTGCGGGTGCTGGCATGGCACATCGGTCTGTTCAACCGCAAGGTTTATCAGCGCACCGTGGACACCGCCGTGCGGGGATGGTGGCAACGGCGGTGTTTGGGTTTGCCGGTGCAAGACGTGCTGCTGCTGGGGCCGGCGGGGAATGTGCAGGCGCACTACCTTAACTTGATGAAAGGTGCGCCGCCGGCGAAGCCATTGATGATGCCTGGCACAACGCAGCCCATGTTGCGCTGCCCGCTGTCGTTGCCCGGGGTCAGCGAGCGTACCTCGGTCCTTGCCAGGCATTTGGGGTGGCTGGCCTTGGCGCGGCCTGCCCTGACCGAATGTTGGCCGCAGTTACGGGCGGTCGCCTGGGTCGGGGACGAGAGCAGCCACGCCGCTTTCGCACAAGTGTTGACCAAGGCGGGCGTGGCACTGCCCGAGGCCCTTCTGCCATTACAAAACCTGACTGATTTGGATGAACTGATCGATACCTTCCACCTTGATTGCCGTGGCGAGGATGAATGGCTGTTGTGCGCCGGTGTGGTGTCGATGGAGGGCGCAGAGGCGGTTGAGGTGCCTGGTGAGGCGGGTTTTCTCTGGCGGGTAAGCCGACAAGGTCGACAGTGGGTGCACCGAGGTGAATATCAGGCCGGTGAGCCGGCTGTCGAGCTCTGCACACAGGTGCAGCGTTACGCCGGGCTGAAAACGCCGCCCGCTACTTGCCTGGCGATGGATGAAACCAGCCAGGCAGCGTTTGTGGAGGCAGGTTGGTCGGCGTCGGAGCATCAGTTGGCCGGTCATTGGGGTGGGCTGGCACACCTGGCGCCCTTTATCGGGATGTCACTGGCACTGCTGCAAGCAGGAGAGGCGAAACAACCTTGTGGTTGGCTGAGCCAGGATGGAAACAAACGATTGGCAATTGGAGTGGCGGTGCCTCATGGCGACGGTTAAAGACGTGGGTAAGGGTTCGTTGGTGCGCGTGGGGTTGGGCTATCTGCTGATCATGACGCTGCTGGTGTTGCTCGGTGGCTTGTTGTATGGCTTGGGCGGTGGCTACGTGGGTTGGCCAAAACTTGCGTTCCAGCAGTTGCTGCTTTGGAGCTTGGGCGTCTGGTTCGCGCTGTGCTGGTTCTGCCCGGTCATTTTGCTGGCCTGGGACCGTCTGGCGCTTCGCCAGGCACGGCGGGTCGTAGGGCCGGATATGGACGCGGCGAACGCTCGATTGAATTCGGGGGCCACGGCGCCCGATGCAGCGACAGCACGAGAACTACGCAAGCACCTGCGCAAACACCACGGCCTCCTCTGGCGCCGCAAAGTCCGCCTCCTATTAGTCCTAGGCGAACCCGCCCAAATCGAAGCCATCGCCCCGACCCTGGCCGATAAACGCTGGCTGGAAGGTCAAGGCACTGTCCTGCTGTGGGGCGGCAGTGCCCAGTCGACGCTGGAGCAGTCTTTTCCCGCGCAATGGCGAGGCCTGAGCCGCTGGCGTGCATTGGACGGCGTAGTCTGGGCGTTGAGCCCGGCCCAGGCGGCCGATGACGCGGCGCTGGCCGCGGGCGTGCTGCAGTTGCAGCGCCTTGCCGGGGGATTGCATTGGCAGTTGCCGCTGCACCTGTGGCAGGTCTGCGACAGCCCATGGCCGCAAGACACTCGCAAGGCGCGCCCGGTCGGTTGCCGGTTGCCGGCGCGTTTAACGGCGGCGGCGTTGGAAACCTCACTGTCTGGTTTGCTGGAGCCGTTGCGTCGCGAGGGCCTGGCGCAGATGAACGGTGAGATGCGCCATGACTTCCTGCTGCGTCTGTCGCGGGATTTGCAGGGCGAGGGCATTGCCCGTTGGCGTCACACGCTGGCGCCGCTGGCGGGGGAGTTTTCCCGTGGCGTGCCGCTGCGTGGGCTGTGGTTCAGTCTGCCAGTGCCGGGTGCTCAGCGTGATGCTCAACATGTTTGGCCGGCCGCCCCGGTGTGGCAAGGCGTGCTGGACGATAACGCCGGCAACCGTCGGCTGGGCTGGAGCGTTCCGCGCGCGGCCTATGTATTGGTGCTGGGGCTGGCGACGCTGTGGGGTGCGGGGTTGCTGCTGTCGTTTATCGGGAACCGGGTGCAGATCGCCCAGGTGCAGACGTCGTTGGCTGCGTTGGAGCAGCCCGGCAATGGCGATGCGCAACTGGGCGCACTCAATGATCTGGTGCGTGAACTGGCGCGCCTGGAGTACCGCGCCGAACACGGGGCGCCCTGGTATGAGCGCTTCGGGCTGAACCAGAACCCGCAGCTGCTTTCGGTGGTGTGGCCGCGTTATGTCGAGGCCAATAACCGTTTGATCCGTGACCCTGCGGCGGCCAACCTGCAGCGCCAGCTCAACGCGTTGATCAAACTGCCGCCGGGCAGTGAGCAGCGGGCCGAACGTGCGTCGAGTGCCTACGAGCAGTTGAAGGCTTATCTGATGCTGGCGCGCCCGCAAAAGGCCAATGCGGGCTTTCTGAGCAAAGCCCTGGCCAACGCCGAACCGTCGCGCGCCGGGGTGTCGCCGGGGTTGTGGCAAGGTCTGTCGCCCACGCTGTGGCAATTTTATGCCGAGCATCTGGCGGCGCATCCGGACTGGGCGATCAAGGCGGATCCGACGCTGGTGGCGCTGACCCGGCAAGTGCTGCTCGGGCAGTTGGGCCAGCGCAATGCCGAGACCAGCCTGTACCAGCAAGTCCTTGATTTGGCGGCTAACCAATACCCTGACTTGGGTATGCAAACCATGGTCGGCGAAACCGATGCCCTGGCCTTGTTCTACACCGAAGCCAGCGTACCCGGTGTATTCACCCGCCAGGCCTGGGAAGGCCAGGTGCGCCAGGCCATCGACGACATCGCCGAGGCGCGCCGCGAAGAAATCGACTGGGTGCTCAGCGACAAACAAACCGACATCGCCGCCGAGCTGACCCCGGCCGTGCTCCGGGAGCGGCTCACCGAACGCTACTTTGAGGATTACGCCAACGCCTGGCTGGACTTTCTCAACAGCCTGCGCTGGCATCAGGCGGGCAGCCTGCCGGATGTGATCGACCAACTGACCCTGATGAGCGATGTGCGCCAATCGCCATTGATTGCCTTGATGAACACCCTGGCCTATCAGGGGCAGGCCGGCGCGCGCAGCCAGGCATTGGCGGACTCGCTGATCACCTCGGCGAAAAAGCTGATCGACCAGGACACGGTGCCGGTGATCGACCAGCGAACCCAGGTGCCACGCAGCCCGTTGGAGGCCACCTTCGGTCCGCTGCTGACGCTGTTGGGCAAAGACCCTGAGGGCAAGCCCGATACCGAGCGGTTGAGCCTTCAGGGGTTTCTCAACCGCATCACCCGTGTGCGCTTGAAACTGCAGCAGGTGGATAACGCGCCCGACCCGCAGGAAATGACCCAGGCGCTGGCACAGGCGGTGTTTCAGGGCAAGAACGTCGACCTGACGGACACCCAGTCCTACGGCAGCGAGATTGCCGCCAGCCTCGGCGCGGAATGGGCAGGCGTCGGCCAGACGCTGTTCGTGCAGCCGTTGCAGCAAGCCTGGCAACGGGTGCTGCAGCCGTCTGCGGCGGGGCTCAATAGCCAATGGCAACGGGCGGTGGTCACCGACTGGCAACGGGCCTTCGCCGGCCGTTACCCGTTTGCAGACACCGCCAGCGATTCCTCCTTGCCGATGCTGGGGCAGATGATCCGCGCCGACTCCGGGCGCATCGAGCAGTTCTTGCAGCGCCAACTGAGCGGCGTCTTGCGCAAGGAAGGCAGCCGCTGGGTGGCCGACCCACGGCACAGCCAGGGGCTGCGCTTCAACCCGCAGTTCCTGGCGGCGGTCAACCGGCTCAGTCATCTGGCCGATGTGATCTACACCGACGGCGGCATGGGCTTGAGTTTCGAACTGCAAGGCAAGGCGGTGCGCGATGTGGTGCAAACCACCTTCGTGCTCAATGGCGAACAGCACCAGTATTTCAACCAACGCGAAACCTGGCAGCGCTTCAACTGGCCGGGCCGCAGCGACCACCCCGGCGCCAGTTTGAGCTGGACCAGCATCAACACGGGTGAGCGTCTGTTCGGTGACTTCCAGGGCACCTGGGGCCTGATCCGCCTGCTGGAACAAGCCCGCATCACCCCGCTGGACGATGGCAACAGCCACTACCGCATGGTCCTCAAGGCGCCCGATGGCGCGAACCTGACCTGGAACCTGCGCACCGAACTGGGCGCGGGGCCGCTGGCATTACTTGCGTTGCGCAACTTCACCTTGCCGCAGCAGATATTCCTTGGCGAGGACGCAGAGATGGAACCCTATGCACAGAACGGGAGCATGGAATGAGCCTGCGTACCTTGATCAGCCATTGCCTGGGCAAGCGCGACGCCCTGACCCTGGGCCGCAGCGCGGCCGAGCGCTGGCAACCGTGGCTGGAGCCTATCCGTGCGGATTTACCCGTGGGCGAAGACCCCGGTTACGACGATGACTTTCAACGCATGCGCGAGGAGGTCAACAAGCTGACCGGGGCGGATGTCGAGGGGGTGATTCAGCTGGCGCAGAAGCTGCTGACCCACACCTGTAAAGACTTGCGCGTGGCCACGTATTACCTGTGGGCGCGTCTGCAAAAGGACGGCGAGGCAGGGCTGGCCGACGGGCTGACCTTGTTGGCCGCGCTGGTGGGGCGTTACGCCGCCGACGTACTGCCGGCCCGGCCCAATAGCCGCAAGATGGCCTTGGAGTGGCTGGCCGGCAGCAAGGTGCTGGACAGCTTGTCGCTGTACCCGGAAGTGGTGCGCAGCGAGGCAGAGCGCACCGTGGCGGCGTTGGCCTGGCTGGAGCGGGGGCTTGAAGCCTGGCCGCCGGATCAGCGCCCGGCCCTGGGCGCCTTGTATGGCGCGCTGTCGGCCCGGTTGACGCGCTCTGGCGGGGTGGATGCGCTGGTGCCGCAGCACAGTGCCAGCCACGACGCGAACCTGCAGGCGGCGCCGGCTGCCACGGCGATCAAGTCCGGGCGCGACCTGCTGGATAACGGTCGGGCACTGGCGAGCTATTTGCGCGAACAACCCCAGGGCTGGCTGGCAGCCCATCGGCTGATGAAGAGCCTGCGCTGGGACACCGTAAACCAGGCGCCACCCGAGGAAGCCAGCGGCAACACGCGCCTGGCGTCGCCCCGTGGCGATTATCGGGCACAGCTCAAGCGCCTGTACCTGCAACAAAGCTGGAGCGAATTGCTCGATCAGGTTGAGCGGATGTACGCCGAAGGCGTGAACCATTTCTGGCTGGATTTGCAGTGGTACCTCTACCAGGCGCTGAGCCACCAAGCGGCGCCGCAGGACAGCTGGGCCGATATCGTCAAGCGTGACCTGGGCATGTTCCTGGAACGCTTGCCGGGGCTGGAGCTGTTGCACTGGAACGACGGCAGCCCGTTCGCCGACGAGACCACCCGTGACTGGATCACCCAGCATGTCAGCGGCAATCGCCCGCAACAATGGCTGCCGGCGCCCAAAGCCGTATTGACCCAGGCCGACGCCGAGATCCTGTCGCTGGAGGACGAAGCCCTGGCCCAGGCCGACAGTGACGGCGTGGAGGTGGCCCTGGCCTGGCTGGCGGCGCGGCCTGGCGTACACAGCGGACGACAACGCTGGCTGCTGCGCCTGTTGATGGCGCGCGTCGCCGAGCAGTACGGCAAGAGCGATCTGGCCGTGCACTTGCTCGGCGAATTGGACACAACGGCGCAGCTGCACGCCCTGGCGGTGTGGGAGCCGGAGCTGAACTTCGAGGTCAAGGCACGCCTGCTCAAACTGTTGCGGCTCAAAGCCCAGCGCAACGATGCCGACAAGCCCGCGCTGGCGCGACGTAACGAGGCCTTGCTGGCGGCGCTGGTGGCGATCGATCCGGTACGCGCTGCCGTGCTGTGCGGTTAACCCCTTTTTCAGGAATCTATCTGTGAGTTTGGACAATCTGACACTGCGCTACTTTGACGCCGAAATGCGTTACCTGCGCGAAGCCGGCAAGGAGTTCGCCGAGGCATTTCCGGACCGGGCGGCCCAGCTCAACCTGGACAAACCCGGCGCCCAGGACCCGTACGTGGAGCGCCTGTTCGAGGGCTTTGCGTTCTTGATGGGGCGGCTGCGCGAGAAACTCGACGATGACCTGCCGGAGCTGACCGAGGGCCTGGTCAGCCTGCTGTGGCCCCATTACCTGCGCACCATACCCTCGCTGTCGATCGTCGAACTGGTGCCTGACCTCGCACAAATGAAGCGCAGCGAAGCCGTGGTCAAGGGCTTTGAGGTGCTGTCCCAACCCATCGGCCCGCAGGGCACCCGCTGCCGCTACACCACCACCCAGGACCTGACGCTGCAACCGCTGGCTTTGGAGTCGGTGAGACTGGCCTACGAGCCGGATGGGCGCTCGCTGCTGCGCCTGCGTTTCGCCTGCGGTGCGTTGTCCGACTGGGGCCAGATCGACCTTAGCCGCCTGCCGCTATACCTCAACGCCGACGCGCCGCTGGCGAGCGCCTTGCACCAGGCGCTGACCCTGAACACCCAGGCACTGTACGTGCGCCTGCCGGGGCAGCCAGAGCGCCAGGCGCTGGAGGGGCATTTCGCAGCCAAGGGGTTTGCCGACGAGGATCGTTTGTGGCCCAAGGGCGACAGCGCCTTCAGCGGCTATCAGTTGCTGTTGGAGTACTTCACCTTTCGCGAAAAATTCATGTTCGTCACCCTCTGTGGCCTGGAGCAACTGAACCTCAACCCAGGCACGCCCTGGTTCGAGTTGGAGGTGGTGTTACGCGAGGCGTGGCCGCATGAATTCAGCTTGAACAGCGACCACATCCGTTTGCATACGGTACCTGTGATCAATCTGTTCCCGCTGGAGGCCGACCCGCTGACCCTGGCGCCCCTGCAAACCGACTACCTGCTGCGGCCGATGCGTTTGCAGGACGGCCATACCGAGATCTATTCGGTTGACCAAGTCACCTCGTCCAAAAACGCCGTGCGCCAGGACTACGTACCCTTCACCAGCTTTCGTCACAAGGGCGGCATGCTGCGCGACGATGCCCCGGAGCGGTACTTCCATACCCGCCTCAAGCGCTCGGCCAAGGGCATGCACGACACTTGGCTGATCCTGGGAGGCGAGGGCTTCGACAAGGACCGGCTGCGCAACAGCGAAAGCCTGTCACTGCGCCTGACCGGTACCAATGGGTTGCTCCCGCGCAAAGCGCTGCAAAGCACCTTGCTCGACACCGTGGTGCAATCCACTCAAACCGGTTTGCGGGTGCGCAACCTGTGTGCGCCGAGCTTGCCGCAGTACCCGCCGAACCGTGACCGTTTTCACTGGCGGGTGCTCAGCCACCTGGGCGCTAACTTCCTGCCGATGCTCGACAGCGCCGAAGTGCTGCGCGGCACTCTGGCGTTGTACGACTGGACCGGCAGCGAACTCAACCGCCGCCGCCTGGAGGCGATTGTCGAGGTTCGTCATCACCTGGTGCAGCGCTTCGAAAAAGGCTTCCTGCTGCGTGGCGTGGATATCGAAGTCACTCTGGACGCCAACGGTTTTTCGGGGGAGGGCGACATCAGCCTGTTCGGCGAAATGCTGCATCGCTTCTTTGGCTTGTACGCCGACATCCATTTATTCAATCAGCTCACGCTGATCCTGCAACCTACTGGAAAGTGCCTGCGATGGAACGAGAACCACAGTCAGCGTATTCCCGGCTGAACGCCTCGGGTTTGCTGCAAGCGCTGGACGGGCGGGTCGCTGAGGCCAACCTCTATCGTTTCTGCCAGCTACTGGAACAGGCGTTGCCCGGCCACCCGCCCTTGGGCATCACCGCGCATCCCGCGGATGACCCGGTGCGCTTTCGGCCCGACCCTGGCATGGGGTTCCCGGCGGGCGAGTTCAAGGCGATTGAAACCGACGAAGACCAGCCTGAGCGTCCGGCTACGGTGCGCACGCGGCTGCTCGGCCTGTATGGCGTCGATTCGCCGCTGCCGACGACGTTCCTGGACGACATCGCTCAGCGCCGTGAAGGGCATGAGGCACTGGAAGCGTTCCTGGATATCTTCAACCACCGGGTCTTCACCCAGTTCTATCGCATCTGGCGCAAGTATTCTTACCCGGCAACGTTCGAGGCCGGTGGTAACGACGCCACGTCGCAGTGCCTGCTGGGGCTGATCGGCCTGGGCATTCCCGGTACGGCCAAGCAGATCGCCACGCCGATTTCACGCTTCCTGGCGCTGCTTAGCGTGATGCGCCTGCCGACACGCAACGCCGAAGGCATCACCGCGCTGGTCAAGCTGCTGGCCCCCAACACGCAGGCACGGGTGACACCGCACTGGCCACAGAAAGTGCCGCTGGCGCAACCGGCCAGCCTGTCGGCGCAACGGCCGGTGAGTTTGTCCCAGGGTACGCCGTTAGGCAGCGCTGGCTTTGATGCCAACAGCCAGTTGCACCTCGCGCTGTTTACCGAGGATCGCGCCGAAGCACGCGGCTGGTTGCCAGGCGGCCAACTGCACAACGACCTGCTGGTGCTGCTGCGGGTGTACCTCGGCTGGCGCTGCACCGCCAAACTGCAGCTGTCGTTACCCCTGCACAGTCTGCCCGAACCCGTACTGGGCGGCGCACCGGTGCTCTTGGGCATGACCGGTGTGCTGGGCCTGGGTAACGCGGCGCGGCAGGCCGCGGCAGACCACACCATTACCATCAACCTGGGCCGCTATCAGGGCCTGCACACGAATCCCCAGTACAGAGAGGCACAGCATGTCGCGTACCGTTTTTAATCTATGCAGGGCCGCCGTGCTCGTTGGGCTGCTGAGTGGGTGCGGCCTGGCCCAGACGGTCACTGACGCCACCACGTCGACCGCCAAGGCCATGTTCTACAAGCAAGTAAAAACCCTGCACCTGGACTTTACCGGGCGGCCGGCGCTGAACACTGACGTCAGCGACATGACGGGCTTGTCCGTGCCCACCCTGGTACGTGTGTATCAACTGCGCGACAGCAAGACCGTGGACAAGGCCACCTACGACACGCTGCTCAACGATGCCGACAACCTGCTGCGCGCTGACCTGCTGGACCAGCAAACCCTGGTGGTCAAGCCTGGCGAGGGCGCGCAACTGGATGTGCCCTTGAATCAGGACGCTCAGGTCGTCGCGCTCGTCGCGTTGTTTCGCACGCCCGACCTGCAGCAGAACACCTGGCGCCTGACGTTGACCCGCGATGACCTGGAACCGGATCGGGCTCGGGTGATTGAACTGGGTCACAACCGACTGACCCTGCAAGCGCTGGCGAAGGAGTAGGTGGTGAGCGAACTGAACCCTTCGCTGTACGAGATGCTCCTGCAAAACTTCAACGGTGATCTTGACCTGTATCGCGTTCGGGAAGAGGACCAGCACATCCTTTCGGTGCTGGACAACGTGCAGCGCATTCTCAACAGCCGCGCAGGCTCGCTCAGCCATCTGCCGGACTACGGGCTGCCGGACATGAGCCTGATCCTGCAAGGCTTACCGGCCGCTGCGCACGGGCTGATGAACATCCTGACCACCACCTTGCTCAAGTACGAACCACGGTTGGCGGCCATTCAGATCGAGCTGTTGCCCCAGCTTCAGCCCGGCCATCTGGAATACGCCTTGGACATGCAACTCAAGGAGGGCCAGCAGGTGACGTTCGGCGCCACGCTGGCCCCCGAGGGCAAAGTGTTGGTGCGTCACCTGAGGCGACAGCACTATCTGTCCACGCCATAAACCTGTAACGGGAAGGAAGCTGGATGACGGCGTTATTTGAAATGCGAATTCGGGTCGGCGGCGACCCTCGCGGCTTCAGCGAATTTACCGCGCTGCGCGATGAATTGGCCAAGCTGAACCACCCGGCGTGCCCGGACATTGACTGGGCTCAGGTCGAGCAGTTGTGCCTGACGTTGTTCCACAACAACGGTGCCGACCTGCAAACCGCGGCAGCCTTTGCCCTGGCCCGAAGTCAGCGCCACGGTGTGGAAGGCATGGCGCAGGGCGTCACGCTGATCGAGGCGCTGTGCAGCGAATGGTCCACCACGTGGCCACCCATGGCGGCCGTGCGACTCGACATCCTGGCCTGGCTGTTCGCGCAGTTTCAGCCATTGCTGCGAAGCCTGGCGCTGGACGCCTGGGCGATGGACTCGCTGGTCGGCCTGGACAATGAGTTGGAGCGCCTGGTCACGCAGTTGACACGCCAGGGGCAGGCCCCCTTGATCACCTTGCAGGCGTTGCGACATCAGGTCGCCGGTTTGATGCACCGGCTGGAGCGTAACGGCGCTGCGGGCGAGCGCTTGCCCAGGTCAACCCGAGTGGCGGAGCCGGCGTTCGTCATGCCGGTGGTGGTCTTGCCCACGCACCCGCTGCCCGATGTGCCACCTGCTGCGCCTCAACGCAAGCGCCGGCTGGCGCTATGGCTGTTGGCGTTGGTCACCGTCGCGGTGCTGGCCGGCGGGGCCTGGTGGTGGCACCCGTTGTCGGTTATCCAACCGCGCCAGACGCCGCCCGAGCCGGTGCGCCTGGACAGCCTGTCGCTGTTCGAGGCCGGCAGCAGCGAACTCAAGCCCGGCTCGGCCAAGGTGCTGATCAACGCGCTGGTCAACATCAAGGCTCAGCCGGGCTGGCGGATCGTGATCGTCGGGCACTCCGACACCACGGGCGACGCCGAGCAAAACCTGCAGCTGTCATACGCGCGTGCCCAGGCCGTGCGGGGCTGGATGCAGCGCATGGGTGATATTCCGGATAACTGTTTCGCCGTGCAGGGGGCCGCCGGTACTCAGCCGCTGGCCAGCAACGACACCGCCTCGGGGCGAGCGGCCAACCGCCGTGTCGATATCCAGTTGGTGCCGCAAGTGGAGGCGTGTGTGCCGTCTTTGTCGGCGCGTTAAAGCGAGCGCTCTGTATGTGGAAGGGCTAGGCGGCAGGTAATTGAAACTTCTGCGGCCACGCGGCGATCTCCTGTGCATCAACCAACAGGAGGTCAGACATGAATTGCTATCTGTGCGGGCTTGAAGCGAAGCAGTCCGATGAGGGGCAGAGTACTAAGCTCGTTGACTGCTCCGACTGCGGTACTTACAGAATCTCGAGTCTGGTACTGAAGGAATTGGAGACCAGGAACTTCGAGTTTTCGAAAATGCGGGATGACTTGCACCGCCAGCGGCAGTTCAACGCCACGTCCGTGGCAGAAATTAATACAGAAACGGCGATCTGGTCTTGAATGTCGCAGTCAATTGAGCCGATGCTAGAATCTGCAGGGCGTCAACCTCACCAGATCGGGCCAATGGTGCATCATGTTTCTGAGTCTTGAAGTGCGCAGCTACGAGCGCGAAAACCACAACCATCACCATGACCACACTCAATTGGTGCTGCCGATCCGCGGCCGCATGGAAATCGACGTAGGCGGCCGCGGTGGCTGCATCGATCAGTCAGTGGCTGCGCTGGTGGCGCCTGGCGCGGTGCATTCGCAGCACACGAACGCCGATAGCCGCTTTCTGGTTCTGGACTGCGCGCCGACGGCGTGGGAGACGCTCCAGATCGAGCGTCTTGCTCAGAAGATATATGTCCCCATTCCCCCGGCGACACGTCGGCTGATCGAATTCGCCGAGTTGGTAGGCAACACACAGCTGTCCATCACGGCGTCACAGCTGGGCCCTTTGCTTTTGTCATCCCTTAGCCCGGATGCCTCGCGTTTTTGCGATCCGTTCGAGCAGTTGATTGCTCGTCTGCGGGCAAATCCGGGCGCGAACTGGAGCAACGACGTCATGGCTCAAGTCGCAAACATGAGCATGAGCCAACTGCACCAGCGTTTTCGCCAGGCGTTCGACATGAGCCCGCAAGCCTGGTTGACCGATGTGCGCATCCAGGAAGCTCAGCGATGGCTGCGCGCAACCTCATTGCCGATCAGCGAAATCGCCTTGCGCGCCGGTTTTTCCGACCAGGCCTCGCTGACCCGAGCCATGCAACGGGTAAGCGCCACAAGCCCGGCGGTTTATCGTAAAGCGCAAAAACAGTCTGGGTAAAAAATCCCGCGTTTACCGACAATAATTCCCAGATCCGCTGCTGCAGACTTCCTTCATTACGCTTGGGAAGTGCGGATGAATGTTTGCTGATCGATCTTTGCTCAAGGGCATCGTCTACGGTGTTTGCGCGGGGCTGTGCTGGGGCGTGATATTCCTCGGCCCCCAGCTTACGCCGGGGTTGAGCGGGCTGCAGTTCGCCGTGCTCAGGTTTCTCTGTTATGGCGCGATCTCGTTGGCCTTGTTGCTGCCGCGCTGGCGGCGGGTTTGCGCCAACCTGACGGTGGCAGATTGGAAGTCACTCTTCTGGCTCAGCTTGGTTGGGAACCTCATCTACTATGCGCTGGTGGGCACCGGAGTGCAGTTGGTTGGCATTGCCACAACCTCGCTTATCGTCGGGCTCATTCCGGTGTTTGTCACGCTGGCGGGGCGTCACGATGCCAACGCCGTTGCGCTGCGCAAGCTCGTCCCCTCGCTGTGCTGTGCCGTCGCAGGCGTGGTGCTGATCAGCTGGCATGCGCTGATCAATGGCGACAGGCCCGACACCCTGACCAACATTGCTGGGATTTTATGCGCGACCGGCGCCCTGGCGACCTGGAGTTGGTTCGCGGTGAGCAACGCGCGGCGGCTGGTTAAGGTCGCCAGCGTGTCCTCCCATGACTGGGCACTGCTGGCGGGTGTGATGACCGGCGCGCAGTCGCTGCTGTTGGCGGCGCCAGTCCTGGGTTTGCACGCCGCCAGCCATGACAACGCTCAATGGCTGCACTTTTTCCTGGTGGCTGGCGGCGTGGCGCTTTTATCGTCGGTTATCGGTGGCGCGTGCTGGAATCAGGCCAGCAGGCTTCTGCCATTGGCGCTCAGCGGGCAAGTGCTGGTGATCGAGACGCTGGCGGCGCTGGTTTTTGGTTTTCTATGGGAGCATCGATTCCCCGATTCGTACGAACTCGCCGCGATCCTGCTGCTTGTCACCGGTGTCGTCTGGTGCCTGAACAGTCATCGCGCGCCCCAGCACACGCCGGCGAACGCTTAGCCCTCGGCCACTGTAGTGCGACTCCCAATGGCCTGGAACGACGCGTCGTACTCTCAGTGTCCAACTTCAACTCGCTCGTCTCGGCATTGGCGCACAGTGACCTAGTGGCGGTGGTGCCAGAAAGGCTGGTGCAAGATAAACCAGCACTCCACGTTCAAGCGCCTCCACTGGCCATTCCCGGATTTGAAATGCTGACCCCGAGGTTCCCTTGAAGTGACTGGCCAGCCCGGTTTTTCGGTGACAGGACTGCTAAACCAACTGACGGATGCCCAACGACAAAATCAACCCGCCACACAGTCGGTCAATCGCTTTTCTCCGTCCTTGATAAGCGCTGGCGATCTTGGGCTGGGAAAGGGCGATTGCTACCATTGCATACCAGGCCAGCGAAACTACCACTACGACTGCCAGCATCGACAAGAACGTGCCTGGCGAAACGTGGGCGGGGGCGGCGGCTGAGAAGACAGCGGCATAGAAGGCCATGGACTTCGGGTTACCCAGGTTGGTAATCACACCTTGAGTGAAGGACTGTCGGCAACTGCCGGCGACGGCATCATTTGAGGGACCGATGGCATTCCTGCCGGCATTGAGTAGCAATCGGAACCCGAACCACATCAGATAGGCTGCCCCGAGAACCTTCACAACCAGGGCGGCCCAGGGCAGAGCAGCGAATACGATCCCCAGCCCACCAATCGCACAGGTTGACCAGAACAGATTGACCACCACGATTCCCGCTACCAACGCCAGGGCTTCAGCGCGTGTAGCGGCCACCGCCTTATGGACGACGGCAACGAAATTCGGGCCAGGAATAACCACCCCTGCCAGGTAGACCAAGAACACTGTTAACACAGCGGAACCGTCGATCATGTGATTACTCGCAAGGTCTGCAGGGAGGCGGAGACTGTCACCAAAGCATGAGTTTTACACAGTCGCAGCAGATCCGGGCCTGTTTTATGTAGGCGTCCCTTGCGCAGTGCCGCAAGGTGCCAACGGTCGGCTACGCCGCCAAGCCGTCAGCAGTGTGCACCGCTACTCGACCGTGCAAATCCAGCGGTGATTGTGCCGGTAGGGCGCGCGCGTGAAGTGGACATCGGATACCAGGTTCAGGCCGCGCTCTTTTAAGGCTTCGGTCAGTTGTGCGAGTGTCTCTGCCTGGATAGTCATTGCTGTTACCTCGTCAGAATTACCGCGTACATAATTCTTGACCGAGCGGGCAACTGGCTAATTCAAATTTTTTACACGCGTGATAGTTGAAGGCAGCACCTGTAGTCCAATGCTTATCTGAATCCATGGTGCTGCACTTTTTTTGATTTTCCTGATCTACCTCTGTCACTGCCATGCGACTCCTGCGATTGGCCAACAGACACAGACCCGGAACCGATGCATCGAACGTTCACTGTTTTCATCACCCGATGGCCGTCATTGCTGGCTGCGATGCTCGCGCTGTGTGCCGTCGGTTGCAGCCAGCAACAGGGGCGCGACATCGCCAGGCAGTTCAGCGATGGCAAGCCGGATGAGTTTTTTCAAACCAGCGTGGACCGCATGGCCACCCTGGGCATGCGCGACAATCTGCAAAGCCTGTATCTGCTGATGAGCAAGCTTTACCTGCGCAATCCCAACCAGTGGCGCCAGTCCGGTTACCCGGATGCGGTGAGCGCAGCACGGGCTATTCGTCAGGCTATCGAAAACCGTCAGCCGTTGCCTGCGCTGGGTGAGCGGCGTGACCTGGCGGCCTTAAGCTACTCCTTGAGCCCGGAGTTTCGCGGCGATCGAGTGGGGGCGTTCATCTACGCGATCGGCAGCATGCTCGTCACCGCGCACGGTGGGCGTACGCAGTTCTATGTGACCGACTCGATCAACCCACAGTTTGTCAGCAACGCCGCACGCAATATCGAGAAAGCCACTTGGCTGCTCGGCCAGCGCCAGGACGCAAACGGTGTGTTGCTGCTGTTTTCCAACGAAATATCGGAGGAGGGCAGCAACCTCAGTTTCGCCGTCGAGTTCGGCAAGATCGTCGCGCGCCTGGACCTGCTGACCCAGATACTCGATGAGCGCTACCGACGTATCGGTCTCAACTATGCGCAAAGTCTGCTGCTGATGAATTTCTTGCCGGTGCAGTGACGCGTTCGCTGCCGGGGCAGGCCTGCGGGGTGCGGTGTTTCTCTTTCCTCTGTAGGAAGGTGCCTATCATGCCCTGGACCGCTTGAAACACGCCCCCGGTCAGCCCTAGCCTCGGACTTTTCTTAAACACGAGTGCCTACCTTGGGTAAGCGAAAAACGGTTTGGCCTACTGATCGCGAAATCCGCCTGCGATTTATCCTTTTTGCTGTCATCGACGCCGCCAGTGCCCAGGGGGTGGCTGCGGATGTATTGCTCACCGCGCATAAACTGTTGCGCGACTCACCGACGGAGGCGCAGCTATGCGATGCGCTTGCCGACATTCTGGCTACCGATGAGATGCATGGGTTCAGATTCCCCGTCGGTTCGGACGCTGACGATCTGATGCAAACGCTTGCATTGCCGGGCAACGGGGCGCGCGATTGATCCATTTGCCCAGGGTTAGACCGTTTATTTCCATCTGGAATATTTAAGTTCCTGGTTCGAATATCCATCGCGTCTATTTCGAAACTATCGTGGAGTGTTCTGCCGCTATAGCACCGGTTTCGACGTGATGCCGGTTTTAGCGCGTGTTCAAACCCACCAAGTCGCCCCTGGAACATCCAATCCTGCTGTTCTGCCAGCGTCTTGCGCGGTTGCCTGGCGGCTCTAGAATCGGCGCCAGAACCTGGCCTTTCCTGTCGATTACGGAGTTTCGAACATGATGAACGCAATGCAGATGCCGATGAACACCTCCATGCCAATGATGCCGATGATGGGCATGCCCATGATGATGGCGACCCTGCAGTGCGAAATGGCCGGTGACGCCATGATGTGCACCCTGAAACCTGCCGCAGGCATGGACATGGCCCAGTTCAAGACCAGCGCCGAGATGATGGCGATGATGATGAACTGCGGCATGCCGATGATGATGCAGTGCGCCAATATGAACATGATGTGCATGTCGGCGGACGCGATGAACATGCTGTCGAGCATGAACATGCCGATGCCAATGGGCATGATGAAATGCGTGATGGAGTGCACCCTGCAGGGTGACAGCATGATGTGCAAAATGATGCCGATGTCGGGCATGAGCATGGGCATGATGGAAAACTGCTGCATGCTGATGAACAAGATGATGAACGACTGCGCCATGCCGATGATGATGAGCTGCAACGGCATGCCGATGATGTGCTGCACCTGCTGACAGCTCGTCTGTCAGACAAAAGCCCCGAATTCTCGGGGCTTTTTGCATTCAGTCCAGGCGTTCCGGGTAGATGATCACCAGGAACGCCACCGCCTCGCTGTCAGCCGGGTTGCGATAGCGGTGCGGCTGGTCGGCGAAAAACAGAATGGAATCGCCGGTGGAGAGCAGGTAGCGCTCATCGTTGACGCTGACCTCCAGCACCCCCTGGGCGACCACCAGATTTTCCTGGATGCCCGGACCGTGCCCCTCGGAGACTTCCTCCCCCAGGCCTCGCAGGCGGATCTCATAAAATTCGGACTGACGCGCCCTGTCGAAAGGGAACAACGCCCGGCTGACGAACGCTCCGTCAGCGCTCACCAGGCGTTTGCTCTGTCGCGCCGGCAGCACTTCGACACCCTCGAACGCGCGATCTTCCAGAAACGCCGCCACCGACACCTTCAAGCCCTTGGCAATCTTGCACAGCACCTTAATCGACGGCACGCTGCGCCCGGACTCGATTTGCGCCAGCATCGCACGGCTCACGCCGCAGGCCCGCGCCAGCCCGTCCAGTGACAGGTGGCGCTTGCTGCGCAGGCGTTGCAGGTTATGCGCCACGCACAGGCTGATCACGTCATCGTCGGTGCTGGGGGTGGGCAGTGGCTCAGGTGGTTCGGGAATGGCGTGAAGGAAGTTCATCGGCCTTACGCCTGGCGGGTATCGCTGTTTGTCGTGGCGTGCGCAGTAAACACGGCGAGCCCTGCACGCGCTGCGTACATCGCCCACATCAACTCGGCCGCCGCACGTGCCTGGCGGCGTTTACGGTGAAGAGTGAAGTCAATGAGGGTGGCGGATGTTTGCATGGGTAGGCTCTCGCGATGGGGTGGTTCGATGGCCCACAGTAAGGCGTAGCGGTTATTTCCTTAAATACTGAGTTTTCATTTGTTAATTCGATTTTGGACTTAACAGCGAATCCTCATTCGCGCGTGACCTGACAGGTGTGGGCGCCTTCCCATGACTGTTCGCGTGCCGGTGCTGCCGTCCACGCCCTGTCTTTCAAGGACCCGCCCATGCTGTTGCGACAACCTCCGCTGCTATTCGCCACCCTGGCCCTCAGTTCGCTGGTACAGGCCGACAGCCTGCAATTGGCGCCGGTCGAAGTCACCACGGACCAGGCCAGCGCCGGCGACATCGCCCAGGCGCAGCTCAAAAGCGTGCCCGGCGGCACTAATTTCATCGACATGAACAGCGTGCAGCAAGGGCGAATCAGCACCAATGAGGACGTCTTCAAATACCAGGCCGGGGTCTACGCCAAGGCGGCGAACAACGAAGGGGTCAAGTTGTCCATTCGCGGTTCGGGCCTGAACCGCAGCCCCGGTGCCCATGGCTCGGGGCTGTACGAAATGTTCGACGGCCTGCCGCTCACCGGCCCCGGCGGTACGCCTTACGAGCTCAAGGACCCGCTATGGCAGAGCCGGGTGGAAGTGCTGCGCGGCGCCAACGGTTTCGATCAGGGCGCGTTGGCCCTGGGTGGCGCTGTCAATTACGTCACCCGCACCGGTCTTGATGCGCCCAAGCTGCAAGTGCGCTATGAAGCGGGCAGCCGTGGCTACGCCCAGCGCGAGATCAGTTCCGGGCAGGTGCTCGGGGATGCCGATTACTACATCAGCCTCACCGATTCGCAGTCCGACGGTTTCCAGCACCAGAGCGCCGGCACCGGCAAGGGCGTCGCGGCCAACTTCGGCTACCGCTTCAACCCGGACCTGGAAACGCGTTTCTATTTTCGCTACCGCGAAACCACCAACGACACCCCGGGCAAGCTCACGCGCTACCAGATCAGCCATGACCCGCGTGCCGCCAACAGCCTCAACGCCGCCCGCGACTCCAAGCGCCTGCAACCGGGCTCCACCTGGATCGCCAACAAGACCACCTTGCAATTGGATGATGCTTCACGGGTCGAAGTCGGGCTGGCCTATCACGACTACCCGATGGACCTGCGCGAAGGCACCAACCGCCTGAAAGTCGCCTACACCGACATCAGCAGCACCCTCAATTACATTCGCCAGGACAGCCTGTTCGGCCACGACAGCAACACCACGCTCGGCCTGCGCACCACTCAGGCGATGCCGAATAATGGCGCCTCGGAGTACGTGCGCACCCCGGCGGGCAACACGAAGGACTTCGCACCCGGCACCAAGACTCGCGACTACACCTACCTGGGTTCCGATACTGTGCTTCACGTCGGCAACGAGCTGGAGCTGGTGCCTGACCTGTGGCTGACCACCGGCCTGGCCGCGAT
>Ga0265797_10002800_pt1 | contig 28793 bp, 28 predicted proteins | sample P2T30metagenome_FD_192433 | JGI IMG/M metagenome (GOLD analysis project Ga0265797, IMG submission 192433) | Plant litter microbial communities from East Loma Ridge, Irvine, California - P2 T30 | ecosystem: Environmental > Terrestrial > Plant litter > Unclassified | place: USA: California...
AGGGTGTCCATCACGACGAACTTACATAGCAGGATCGGCAGCAGCGCCAGATCGATTTTCCGCAGCACGCGTTTGTTGTCTTCGGGTGTGACGATGACTTGGTCGTGGTCGGATGCGTTGGCTTCGAGAAATTGCGCTGCTTTGTCGCCGTGGTGGGGTTGTTTGTTGTGAGCGGCATCATCATCTTGCTCAACTGCTTCGATCGTTTCGGCTGGGTCGTCGGGCGATTTCTGTTCTCGGTGTTGGAGCTGGATGTCGTCCTGATTTGGTTTGGACGACATGGTGGGAGGATGGTATCTGTTGATTAAATCGAGATAGGGGCTGTACTTCGACACTGGAGAAGGTTGAGGTCTGCATCTTCATCTCATATATCTCTGATCTCGGACCTCGTCTCTGACTGGTATGGCCAAGGGAAGCAAACGCCGACATCTTGCTTTCCCCTCTCTTTTGTTCCTCGTCTCGACGCGCCGGCGATCTTGGCTGTCTCTGTTTCAAGCAGAGATGGACTAGATGCATGCAGACCTGAGTCGTGTGTGATCAGATCGGCAATCCTGGAGGAAGTGCGGAGGATGCGGGGCAGATTGTGGAGGTGGATCTTCTTTTTGTCGTTCAGTCTGTGGCCCTTTCGCATTGTTCTGCTTGCACACTTACATATCGACTACATCACTTTTTTATCGACAAGTGGAAACCTCGAGAACGTGGATTTCATTTGTGGTGCGCCCTCGGTGACACCAGCTAGGTAAGCTTGTCTTCTTCCTTCAGGATTCAGGAAGACACCTACAAACCATCCTCAGCTGTGGAAGGCTTGTTCGAGCCCCTGTCACCTGTAGGATCCGGCACTGGCCTCTTCAATCCATTGCCGACAACGAGCTAGCTGGTCTATAGTTGACAGCACGTGCAGCTACACTTTTACTCATCTAGGTATCCCGCCTTTGCATTGCATCGAAACGGTTGGTTCCGGAGTGACAAAGGAGCGAATCAGAACCTCGCAAGAAACACATGCTAAGACTGCATGTTGTCTCCTCGTGACGAGTTAATACTTGGCTGCATCAGGACGGCGAATGCTTTCGGTGACTGAATGCTAGCTGACCGAGGACGCCGTCGAAGCAGGTGAGAATGCTGTTTGATCTTTACCTTGGGGATCCACCTGCTCATGTGTATAAAGACGTTCTGATGAGACTATACTCGTAGCTTGCAAGTCGCTATATCGACAACTCTGTGGTATTCTCACAAGCTTGATCTATTGTCAAAATGCCTCAGCAGGAGATCGTCCCCCAAAGCTACGAAGAGGTGTCTGGTCAGTTGGAGGCTGGAGTCCAGTTGCGCTCTACAAAGTTAGAGACACCATTCGACTTCACCTTCGAGGTGGTCAAACCTGGACTTTTCAGAACCACGTTCTCGTCGGAGTCACACCCTTTGCCTCCCTTGCCTTCTGCGAGACGCCCGGCGTCCTCAACTTCCCAAATCGACACCTCCATCGACACCGGCTCGAAGAGTTTCCAATGTCCTGGTGGCATCGAAGCTAAAATTACTTGGGATGGTGTACCTCTCGTCTGTGTCGGCTACAAAGACAGTGAGCCTCTTCACAAAGATCTACCTTTCCGCTCGTACACAGTCGACGGCACGGGCGTATGCCACTACTCCCGCTACTACCGCGGAAGTCTACACGTCGGTCTCGGGGAGAAGGCATCTCCCATGGACCTCTCCAATCGCCACTTCACCTTGTCGGCTACAGACTGCTTTGGGTACGACGCGCTACGGACAGACCCGATGTACAAACATATCCCACTCTTGATCAAGGCGGGACCCGAGGGAGTCGTGGGAACATTTTCGACAAGCCACGCAAGAGGCAACTTCTCCGTCGGAAGCGAAATGGACGGCATGTGGGGCTTCTACAAGGTCTATCGTCAGGATCATGGTGGACTGGAGGAGTACACCATGGTTGGCCGTACCCTTCAAGAAGTCGTTACGCTCTACGCGGAGCTGGTCGGATTCCCTCTACTTGTGCCTCGATGGGCCTATGGATACCTCGCTGGTGGGATGAAATACTCCATGTTAGATGAACCGCGGGCGTGTGATGCTTTGATGGACTTCGCTGCCAAGTTGGAGAAACATGATATACCCTGCTCAGGATTCCAGATGAGCTCCGGCTATACGATCGCGGAGACGGAACCGAAGACGAGGAACGTATTCACCTGGAATCGGCACAGATTCCCGGATCCGGAAGGTTTCGTTCGTGAGTACCGAAAGAAAGGCATCCGACTGATCGCCAATATCAAACCTTATGTTCTCGCCAACCACCCCGAGTACAAGAAGTTGGTAGACAGCGGCGCCTTGTTCACAGATCCACGCACTGGCCAGACGGGTGTCACGCGGCTCTGGAGCGCTGGTGGTGGCGAGAGTGGGGAGGGGGGTCACATTGATTTCACCTCGAAGGCTGGTTACGACTGGTGGTACAACGGCGTCAAAGGTCTCCGCGAGATCGGTATTGACTGCATGTGGAACGATAACAACGAATACACCGTCCCCAGCGACGATTGGATCAATGCACTCGATGAGCCAGAAGCCTCGGCCGCTGCTGATGCTGTTGGCGAAAAAAGACGCGACATTGGGTTTTGGGGCCGAGCATTGAACACGGAGCTGATGGGCAAGAGCTCACACGATGCCCTCCTCGAGGTGGCACCAACCGAACGGCCCTTCGTGCTAACCCGCAGTGCAACGGCCGGGACCATGAGGTACTGTTGCTCGTCGTGGTCCGGGGATAACGTGACTTCTTGGGAGGGATACAAGGGCGCCAACGCGATTCATCTCACCGCCGGCATCTGTCTAATGCAGTGTTACGGCAGCGATATCTGCGGCTTCGAAGGCCCACAGCCAACCCCAGAGCTGCTCGTCCGCTGGGTCCAAACGGGCATCCATTCGCCTCGCTTCGCGATCAACTGCTTCAAGACTGGCTCGGACAACAAAGTCGGAGACGTGATTGAGCCTTGGATGTATCCGGAAGTCCTCCCAGAGATCCGCAAGGCCATCTGTCGTAGATACGAGCTGATTCCTTTTTTGTATGGCCTTGGTATTCAGAGTCACTCCACCGCGATCCCTGCCCAGAGATGGGTAGGTTGGGGGTACGAGTCTGATCCCGAAGTCTGGAACAGCAAGACCTTGAAAGCTGGCGACGAGCAGTATTGGCTTGGTGATACCTTCATGATCGGCGGCGTCTACGAGCCGGACGTGAGTGAGGCAAAGGTGTATCTGCCGAAGCGTAGCCCCTCAGACCCGGGCTTTTTAAATACCAACGCTCCGTGTCAGTACCTGCCAGCCGGCCAGTGGCACACAATCTCATCGCCGTGGAAGACCTCCATACCCGTCCTGGCACGGATCGGGGGTGCAGTGCCTGTCGGTAAGGCTAAGCAGACGGTGGCCCCGGGAGACGAGGTCAACGAAGCGCGTTTGCCGGTAGATGACTACCGTGGCGTGGAGATTTTCCCTAGTCCCGAGGACAAGTCCGACGGCACTGTTTACGAGACTTCGTGGATGGAGGATGACGGTATTTCCACTGTCGAGGTCGCTGAAAAACATATGGCCAAATTTACCGTCAGCTACTCCGCCACTCCGAAGCAGGTTTCGGTGTCGTTTAAGAGCCGGACGACGCTTTTCCAACCACCCTGGCTGGAGAATGGCCTTACTGTCATTTTGCCTGTTGGTGACGCTAGGCCAGTCGTCGCTAGTGATGGAAGCAGTGTGGAGTCGAGACGCTATGATGAATCTGGTCGGAATAGATATCAAATAGTTGGTGCTTCAAAGTGTGAGTGGTAAGTTGAGACTGAGATGTCGAGTAGGAGAAGGTGTTCGGTTCGTGTGTACGAGGGAAGTGAAGCTTGGATATTCGAGCATTGCGTTCTATGGCTTCACAGCGGCCATGAAGCATATACCGCTGCTTAGATATAGGTAGCGGACGTTACAAATCCTCGACTGACCCTAATACAGTATTACGTTCTTCGCGAATTGCATGAGCAAAGAAGGACTCCGAATGTTATATATTCGTGGTACCCCAACCCTTACCCTAGGCAATTCGATCTGTTAAGCCGAAGCTCGGCAAGTCGTTCGCGACTTTTGGATTTGATGACGGCGAAGAGTACTCACGAGCATGCTTTCACAAGGATGGACATGCGCGCGCTGCTTGCGCCAATTGGCACAAACCCGTCTCTTTCAACCGATACGACTCGCCAGATTCCAGAGTACAGGTGCGCTCCGCAGACGATACGATTCCAACGAGCAGCTATAGCTGACGCCCCCCGGCAGCTTCACATGACGGCCTGTCGCCAGCTCTACTATCGCGAGCACGAGCAATAAACGAAGAGCACACAACACTCGTACAGAAAATAGCCGCCGACTACGATGCCAAGTCGGCGAAACGATTGGGTCAACTGTCAGGCACTGCTTCTGCTCTCAAGGAATATGATGATGCGCGATCCGCTTTCAAGGAATTACAGGGCTTGTTAAAATCATCCGACCAAGAGCTCAGGGAGTTGGCCGAGGAGGATGTGGAGCCTTCGCGTGAAAGAATAGAGCAGTCGTCAGAGGCGCTCAAGACGAGCTTGATACCCGTACATCCATTCGCACATCTGCCCTGCCTGATCGAGATACGACCAGGGGCAGGCGGAGACGAAGCTGCTATATTCGCTGGAGACATCTGTCGCATGTATGAAGCCTACTGCTCACGCATTGGCTTACGGACTTCCAGGTTGAAGTACGAGACTGCGGAAAGCACCACTAGCTCAGGCTCGACAGGTGGCACACACGTTCAAGAAGCCATTCTCGAAATCGAGTCCCCTAGCGCTTACGGTGTGCTTCGGTGCGAAGCCGGAGTCCACCGAGTTCAGCGGGTGCCTGCCACCGAGAGCAAGGGACGTACACACACATCAGCCGTGAGCGTTCTGGTATTGCCATCGGTACCCGCAGAAGGCAGTCAGGACTTGGGAGAGAAGAGCTTCGACGACCCAAACAGCGACTACTACGTCGATGCAAAGGACGTGCAAACAGACGTCATGCGTGCGAGAGGTGCGGGTGGCCAGCATGTCAACACCACGGACTCTGCGGTCCGGCTCACACACGGGCCGACCAACACGGTTGTATTCGTTCAGGAAGGCAGATCACAGATCAAGAACCGCGAAAAGGCATGGCAAGTCCTGCGATCGCGCATCGCGCAGATGCGGCGCGAAGAGCGCGAAGCTGAGATCATTGCCCTGCGACGAGGTGCTGGTGCCGGCAAAGTGGGCCGCGAGAACAAGGTCAGGACCTACAACTGGAGCCAGCAGCGCGTGAGTGACCATCGAAGCAACTTCGATCTTCGGAACCTAGACGATGTCATGGAGGGCGGTGACGGTCTTGAGCGGGTTATGGACAGCGTGAGAATATGGATGGCGGAGCAGGAGGTGCTTGGCCTCGTCGCAGAGGAGGAAATGAAGAGCAAAGAGGTTAAAGCGTCAAAGTAGACGCGTGGTGTGTGTCCTTGGGCATTCTGGGTATCTTGGGTGTGCCCAGTCTGACTATAGTAATCGGATGGGAGGCCCGATAGCCCTTGTCACCCCACGCCTGCTGCTCTCACTGCCTGTCAACTACATATACCTTGGCATGCAAATCAGTGTCATCACCTCACGTCAAATCTCCTACTGGCATGGACGACTGCAGTGTTCCTGCAGGCTCTACGGCATACTAATTGAGCACCATCTGGTCGGTAACGCGATGCGCTATGGTGTAATACAACGTACGATCTTACTCAGCACCTGGACCACCTGTTTTACGCCTGTATCACACACGACCTGTCGGCTGGGTCTCCTTCCGAAAAGGCAATTTTAGTGGAACTATCTGAGAAAGACGTCCAGCGAAAAAGTTTCTTGGCTCGTCCTCGAGAACGACGAAGCTGCTGGCCCTGACCGGTAAGGCATCATACTTGGCACTTTAAAAGATTGCCTGTCTTCGAGCCGGAATGGTCTTCCCGCAATCTCGTTGTTGTCACGAGCGTCTTGATACCATTGCTAGCTGACCGACAAGAACTGTTAGTGATTCGAATGCAGGCGCGCCGCTGATGACTAGGCTTGCATCAATAATCCCACAAGCGCCGACCCAGGACGAACAGCCGTTTATTGATGGCAAGTTGGCAACCACCTCAAGCATCGGATTGACCTGGCGCAATCGCATTTCGACAAGGTTCTGCGCAATTAGCTGAACAAATCGCTGCTCTATACCAAGGAGCACTGGACCTTATCGCGGGCTGCTGAGAACCCGAGTACTCACCACTAGTGTCTGGCTGAATTTAGTCTTGCTTTCTTGACAGCGCTCATGGGAGAGAGTCACGGTCTTGTACTAACTGTGACCGCTAACGGTAAATTTGTCATGCCCAAAGTCTCGAATACTTTTATTGACAACACTCCTGTGACACTTCTGTAACGCCATTTCTCTGGACGAGCGTTCTCTGTCTCCTAAGATATCGCGATCGATCAATATCATGCATGCATGGCTGCGCGTTGATGCAATCATGCAAAGACACGGCCAACCCGGTGTACAGTCCGGCGCGGCTGCCAGCGTATGTGATTGCAGCAGCGGCTGATAATTGTAAACATGCAGACATGTTCTAGTGGCTACCTAGCCCGCTCCTAAAGGAGTCCGGAGTAAGGTTTGTCTAACGTTCCTCTGCAGGTCGGAAGGCCTTGGATCCGTTGGCGAAATCTGGGGATACAAACAACGTCATCACGTGATAAACGATCTGGATATAGTAAGACAACTGAAACACCCGACATCATTGCGGACCGCCATCCTTTTTACGATCTTCGTAGATCAAAACGTTCGTTTTCTGTTGGGATTTCGACCCGTCGTCGACATCGTTGCACTCAACTGGCAAGTAACATCGCCAACAATTGCAACAGATATCATCAAGACGATGGCACCCTCGTCGGACCCCTCATACGTCGCTCACTTAGAAGAGGTGGCATTTCAACGACGGCAAGGAGCTCAGGCATCCATATACTTTGGTGCAGCAATCGGAGGACTCATCTTCGTGTTTGCAGCTGCACACTGGTCGACACGCCTACTCAACCGACCGCAGATACGCAATACCTCCATCGGACGAACGATCGCGACATGGCTGGTACCTTTGAGGAAACACCTCCACGGACGCAAAATATACGGCATCGATGTTCTACCCGAACGTGTCGCTCTTGCCATCGCTTACTTCGGCACCAACATCGGCGTTTCGATCTGGGGACTGGACTGGCAACACATGAACCACATCACGATTTTTGCAAACAGACTGGGGTGGTGAGTACCATCGAACTTTATACTAAGTGCCACAACAACTGACAGAAGACGTAGGGTATCTTTGTGCAACATGATGCTCGCCATCTTCCTTGGTCTGAAGAACACACCGCTGTCGCCCATCGCCGGACGCTCGTACGAAAGTCTCAACGTGTTGCATCGATGGTGTGGTTACACAACGATCCTGATCACAATCATACACACTGCCGTGTATGCTGCAGGTCTCCACGGATCAAAGTATGCACACCTCATGACTACGCCAGGGACGATTGGTGCTGATGTGGCCGGCATCGCCATGATACTCATCCTGCTGACAGCGAATGGATGGGTTCGTCGTCGTTATTTCGAAACGTTCTACCTGTTACACACCATTCTGATTGTGGTCACTCTCATCACCGGTAAGTCATCACAAGCGCCATACTCATCCATTGCAAGGCAAGGAAGGCACCGCTAACGCATCTCCAGTCTGCTTCCACACCTCCAAAGCAGGTCGCAAGGCACTTTACATGGCTCTCATAGCCACCGGCATGTACACTCTCAACAGAATCCTCCGCTGGACACGCGTCCTTTACTACATACCCTCCAACACCGCCACCCTCACACCGCTCCACGCGTCGAACGCAACCCGCGTCACTCTCTCACGCTCCATGAAGCACGCTTCTCCGGGCTCACATGCTTTCCTCTACCTCCCATCCATCGCCGCCCTCCAATCCCATCCGTTCACCATGGTCAACCAAGACCCGATTGAGTTCGTTGTTTCCGCTCGCGCCGGTTTCACCAAAGCTCTGTTCGAAGCGGCCTGTGAGAAACCGGGCCGTCAAATGCGAGCAGGCGTCGAAGGCGCGTACGGATGTGTGCCCGACGTTTCGCGCTACGACACAGTCGTGCTGATGGCCGGAGGCAGTGGGGCGACTTTTGCTTTCGCTTTGGCTGTCGAGTGGGCGAGGAAGAACGACGCGGAGACTAAGGGGAGGCTGGTTCTCGTTTGGAGCGTGAGGACTGCTGGTGAGTTTTTGTTCAACCTCCTTTTCGCCTGCACCCTCAAGAACCACTGAACGTAATGACTAACAAGAACAAACCAGCCCACCTAGCCGGTTTCGTCCCCGAACTCGCGATCCTCGAAAACCACCCGCGGATTGAAATCAGAGTCCACATCACTCAACCCGCGAGCAAGAGTCTGGAGTCATCGTCCACATTGGAACCGGAGAAATCGTCAGACCTCTCTCACGTCTCCGCCAGACCCCTGACTCCGACCCCAACGACTACACCCGAGACCGAAAAATCCGAATTCGAAATCAAAGGTGCCCTGCTACCTCCGTACGTCGAATACGGTCGCCCGGACTTCCATGCGGTGATTGGTAGAGTCGCGGACGACAGCACCGTCGATCACAGAGTGCTTGTCGCTGCTTGTGGGCCCGGAGGGCTGGTGGATGGTGTGCGGGATGCTGTTAAGGAGAATACTAAGAAGAGTGGACCGGGGATTGAGTTGCATGTTGAGGCGTTTGGGTGAATGATGGTGATGCTAATAATGATGTTTGACCGGATGATGTTTCTTCTTCTGCTTCTGGACTCGGGACTAGAGGGGTTTGGGATTCGCCTTTGGCTGCATCTAATAATTTCTGATGAGGGGATCTCTATAGAATGGGATCATAGAACGGTCTTAAGTAACGACAACGTGGTAACGAATGGAGGAATTTAATAATGATGGTACTATGCGATGTTTTCATGTGTCTTCTGAACCCTGTGACCAACCAACGCCTGCCCAAACCAAACCAAACCAAACCAAGCCCGATCAAATTCGTACACAGATTTCGTCTTTCATCATATCGTCGTCTCGCTTCCTTCAAATCCCCAATGGGTTTGCAGCGCTGCTTTTCCCAGCACTCCTCGCCGGCCCACCGGAACTCTTCTGCCCAGGTGCCTGTGCCTTCCCTGAGCCCTGCCCGGCCAACCCAAGCGGATTGCCAGCAACAGCCACACGCTTGCCGCCCGCCCCAACCATGTCTTTGAGATCGTTGCCGTAGCCTGCTACGCCTTGGCCCCAGTATCGTGCCATGTTGGTGACGCTGCCTAAGTGTTAGCAAGACATGCTCCACTGAACTTCCGCGCATAGTAGATATTGGTGTCTCTCTCGCTCACTCCGGATTCTCAACTCACCTGTTTCCAATCCCGGCTCCAATGCCGTTCACGCTGTTCCCTACTCCTCCGATCATCCCACCTGCATAATTCCCTACGCTAGCCACGCCACCTTGAACTGTGCGGTTGATCCAGTTGCCTGCTTTGGGTGTTTCGGGCGCTTTTGGTTTCGCTGCTGGTGGTGCGCGGGCTGGGGCTTTTGCTGGTGCTCTCGCCGCTGGGGCTTTTGAGGGTGCTTTTGCGGGTGCTTTGGCTGCCGATGTTTTGGCTGCTTGTGGTTTGGGTGCTGCTGTCCGGGCTGTAGTGGTATGCTTGGGCGTCGAACCACCTGTTCGGACTGGTGCTGGGACGGGCTTCTTCCTCGCGGGCCCTTTGGCTGCTGGTGCTGCGGGGATTGGTTTCTTCATGGGCGCTTTGGCGGACATGGTGGGGTTTGTGTTGTGTTGGATGGCGCTTTGGGTGATGATGATTCTGGTATGTTTCCCAAGCGAAGAACAGTAATGCGAGAGAAATGTGAAAGAACAAGATGTTCCATAACTTCAAGTTGCCAACCTACATCTTGCTTATGCCCTTGGTCGCTACGTCAGCGGCCGAAGACCCTGGATGCCGCCCGCGCACTAGCAGATTAGCGTGTTCGAGGCCTCACTTCAGGCGTGGTGAAGTTAGTCTGGACTGCATGGGATGGGCTACTGATATCTCGACAATACGACAAGTCCCTTTCACTGTCTTCAACGCGGCCATCACCTCCAGAGTTCCATCAACTTCTTTCCTCGTCCAAGCACGAGCAATGGCGGCCTGATTGCTTTTGACTTTCGTGTGGCCGTTTCACGCCGCTACACCTCCTCGCCTCCAAATCGATATGCTCTCTCACATGCTCCGCGCGGGACCGCCTTGACTTCGAGATAAGAGATCGAAGGTAAGCCTCACTTTACTTCACTCTCTTCGCATTGGCGCACGATTGTCCACCGCACACTCGCCACCGACACCCCTGGTTTTCTCTGTACCTCTCGCATCTCGTGTTCGCACCAACCTACCTACGCCCATCTATCAGTCCGACATGTCTATACAGGAAAGAATAAGATGTTCGGCGAACTCACCCGGTATGCGCTGTCGTTGACCAGTCGCTGACCACTTTGAGCAGTATTGAGAGAAGCATCCGGTGAAGACACGCTTTGCCAACGCGTCGACAGCAAGGAGACCACCGAAGTGCAGCCTACTTCACCAGCCGACAAGCCACAGAAACGCGCTTCCAAACCATCAACGAAGTTTCTGAACATGGACACTTCGATGCTCCTGCCGGGTGGGCCGGACCGCCGCAAGCAGATCCAGGATGCGAAGGACATGTATCAGACCATCGTACGAAATGCCGAAAGAACAGGGTCTACTGTACCTCCGTATCAGTTCTTAGAGCTCATCGGAAAGGGCTCATTTGGCCGAGTCTACAAATGGTCATATATTTCCAGATCACCATACACCGTGCAAACAACTAATACATCCCAGTCTCGATAAAACCTCAACGCTAGTAGCGGTAAAGATTGTCAACATCGATGACATGGACTTCAGCGCCGATCCGCGTGAGCGTGATGAGACCGTCAAAGACTTCCGCAAAGAAGTTGGCATACTTCAACAGCTGAAGGATAGTGGCGCGCGAAACGTCAACCTCATACATGAAGCCTTCGACTTGCATTCGCAATTGTGGATCATCAGTGACTACTGTACCGGTGGCAGTGTCCGTACGCTGATGCGAGCAAATCCAACGCCCAGACTAGAAGAGCACTTTATCATCCCTGTAGCACGCGAGTTGGCTGTCGCGATGAAGTGCGTTCACGATATTGGTGTCATTCATCGTGATATCAAATGCACAAACGTGTACGTCACAGAAGACGGACAAATCCAACTTGGCGACTTCGGTATTGTCGGTGTGATGGACGACGGCGCATCCAAGCGTACGACCATCATCGGCACACCGTGGTACATGCCGCGAGAAATGCATGTTGATGCATACTCGGTCGCGCAAGGTTACGGGACTGAAGTCGACATCTGGTCGTACGGGTGCACAGTTTACGAAATGGCCACGGGCCAAGTACCAAACGCAGGAGTCTCAATGGAGTTCCTCAACTCGGTGCTCGAGAATGCCCCCCGACTGCAAGGTGATGAGTACTCTGAAAGGCTTCGCGACTTTGTTGCTTTCTGCCTGAACAATGATCCCAAGGCTCGGCCCACATCCGAGCAGATCTTGCAACATCCGTATATAGCCGACACAGAGCGCACTCACCCGACCAAGAGTCTTGTTGCGCTGATCGAGCGCTACACCATTTGGGAGTTCAAAGGTGGGCAACGCACGTCACTCTTCAACCCAGGTGGCGCCGCTGCTCCTGTTGGCGCTGATGATACTGGATCGGAGTCTGGCGACGACAACGAGGACTGGAACTTCAGTACATCAGCAAGCTTCAATCAAGAATTCGGCAGACGTTACAGTCACATGATGCTTAACGGTCTTGAGGGGCTGTCCCATGACGCACCCGGTGGTGCCGGCCCTCCTTCACTTGGAAACAAAAACCTCACTGTGTTTGAGCAAATTCAAAAAGAGCACAAAGAAAAAAGCGCAACACGCGGTGAGATGTCGCTTGATCGCCTCTTCAATCCTGAGTCTGTGCCATACGCAATGCATGCGCCGCCGACCGCAGCACCACAAAGCCCACCGGAAGTGGTCTCTGACCTGCCACTGCGCAACATAGGTGAAGGTAACGCGATGCGCGAGAGCACCGTGATGATCGATCTGGATGCGAGTCCTGGATACAGTGCGAACCCAAACTTCAACTTCGACTTCGAAGACGTCCCTACCCTCAAGGCGAAGACTAGGCGCAGTTATTCTGACGACGATGACGACGAGCAGCCCGAAGAGGAAGAGGAAGATTACCAATACGGCCAGTTCAACGACGACAAGCGCGCGACGAAGGACTGGAAGTTTCCAGGTACATCCACAGCCACCACAAACACCGCCGCCACGATGCCTAAGCGGGCCACGATGGATTGGTCTTTCGCGACTGCACAGCCGGCCGACTCGGACGAAGCTGATGCCAACATGAACCTACCACCGCCAGGAGACGGCGGCGAAACAGCAACAGGCTTCAGACCGCAGCTGTTGCATACCTCCACGGTACCACTGGGCCAGTTCGGCGACTACCTCCACACCAACCAACCAACCGCTACGCCTTCTAGCAGCTCGTTCTCACGGGATTCCATGAATTCCATGATCGACCTTGACATTGGTTTCTCTGATCCTGCGGACTTGCCACCTCGTCCGTCGACTGCAAGCTCGGCCAGCGGCTCAACTGGAACGGAGAGGACTTCTGGAGATCCCTTTGATCTCGAAGATGACTCGGGGCTGGTCGACGTGGATCGCAACAGGCTCTCGTATCACAAGCAGTGGCAGTCTGACGGCGGCCCAACCGACAGCAACCGAGGCAGCTTGCGCAACGTGCCCATGCATGCTCGTGGCAGCAGCTTGTCATCATCGGCCTCCGAGATTGAGCGCAGCCTTCAAGTGCCAGCAGCCGCCGAGGATGTCTTCTCGTATGCATTCGAGGACAACCTCAGAACCGCCACGCGCAAACCACTGCATCACGGGCTCGAGATATCAGCACCATTAACAGCACCCCTAAGCGGGCAGGCCGACTGGCCAGATTTCAACCGTGACTACACCAACAACGGTAGTCCAGAATACGGAGCCAACAGTATACCCCAGCTCGGAGACCCATCTTTCCCGCTGTCAGGCCATGACCACTTGAACGGCACCACATCTCCCACCGTTCCACGCTCACTCTCCATCTCGCAGTCGCGCGACAATAACGCCGCCAATGGCCGCTCTCCCAGCTACTCAAGCGGAGGGAGAGGCCCGCGAGACACCTTGGAATTCCCGAAAGTCAATCCCCCGAACCCAGCCGCGGTAGATGAAGACGCTTCCGTCGCGGCGCTCGCCTCTGAACTCGACCGCATGCTCGATGACATGCGCGGAGCTTTCAGGTCCACCTCCCGCGCCTTGCGCCAGAGAGCGGGTTTGAACGGCGAGGAGTTGGCCGGTGGTGGATTCGGTGGCGATGCTGCTGCTGCTACTTTCCCGTCTTCGTCCGTCGAGGAAGAGACTGATGCTGGGTTTGAGAGCGCTAGTAGCTTTGGGTTTAGGAGTGGAGTCGAGACTGGTGATGAGGATGGGTATTGAGCGTGAAGTGCGCACTTTTGATGAGCAAGAGGGGATCGCCTGCTTGCTCGCTCTGCATGAGAGAAAAGAGGACGTGAGGAAATGAGCAATAGCTCTATTGAAGAGCTGGCGTAGCGCTCGGATGGTCACCTGAGCTACAAATTAGTCTGATTCAGTGCTTCTTGTGGATAAGAGCGTGGACGAGACATGGCAGCAGTCATCGTAGCATCAAGGACCGCAGAGGCAATAATCATGGAAACGATCGAAGAGTTTCTTCGCTGAACATCACACAGTGGCGCATTGTCACTCTCCGTCTGATAGCATGCAGTTGAGAGAACAAGATCCAACCGACAGCATTTCCGGCAACTTTCCAGGTACGCAAGATCATATCCGCAGTAATAATACTTTCAATTCCATAACTTGCCATTATTGAGGGAATGGATACAACCATCTGACCCACAGCATCTCCGTTAATCTACTTGTTCGAGATGCGTTTTAGGTCGCCAATGTGGGGAATCTCTTGGAGTAGTAGTAGCAGTCCCGTTACGCTGATCTCAAAAGTTGCCGCCGCCTTGGTAGGTGATCCGTACAATGCGTGAGGTGTCGTTCGACGAGTGGCTGAGTAGTGGCAAACGTGAACGCGAACACGCGATGAAATGTGAGGTTAGGCGAGTGTGGCGAGAGTTCAAGACTCAAGACTCAAGACAAAGGCCGAGAAGGATGGCTGAGCGAACTCTAAACCTAAGGTGACGCGGCCCCGCCCGGCCACTCGCGGAATCACGTGATTCAGTCTGCTTAGGACTCCATGGCTTGGGGCTCGCCAGCGTAGCAGCTCACCTGGTTACCTGCTTCAACCTCAATCCACCAACTCTACGCTCTCCAAAACCGCCATCAACACCACTGTCGTCTCTGATACTCCAACCGACAACCAGACCACCGAACTTTCACAATGGACGCCCGCGAGCAGCCCTACGATCCCCCCTACAACCGCGATAACGATGCCGGCCAGGCAGGCGGTTCGCGCACCGATGAGCTTCAAAGAGTGAGTCTGCCCATGATTCCGCAGTCGCAAGAGCTGGGACTGCCGTCCGACAGCGACAGATAATACTGGGAGACTGGCAAGAATAGCGAACATGAGGGCGACCTCTAGGCAACGACGACCAAATAGCTAACAGCGCGGTTTGCGACCAACAGGAAATCGACAGCACAGTGCGACAGATGCAGGACAACCTGAACAAAGCCTCGCAGCGCGGCGACCGCCTCGACGCCCTGCAAGACAAGACCGACAACCTGGCGACGTCGGCGCAGGGCTTCCGCCGCGGCGCCAACCGCGTGCGCAAGCAAATGTGGTGGAAGGACATGAAGATGCGGATCTGCATCATCGTCGGCATCATCATCCTGTTGATTGTTATCATCGTGCCTTCAGGTAAGATCTCCCTAGACCTGCTGCGAATGCGAAAGAGCTCAAGGATGGACATGCTCGGCTGGACATACGCCGCGAAAGGACAAGGCTAACGAATTCTTTTCCACAGTGATTGCCTCGAAAAATTAGAGCTATAGCGTTCCGCGCATCACGACATACTTCCGAACAAAAGAACAAGCGGTGTTGATGCCAGAGGATGCGAAAGTCGCCGTTGTTGCTTACGCCTACGCCCATCCACCCACACGCGGACACGAACGCAGACACATCATCGACGACACACCCTTCCAGGACCACCACCTGGCATTACTACCCATCCATATTGGAACCGACCGCGAGAGCTTTTATTTGACGATAATGGGCGTACGAAACCGGGGAGCGAATAATCCTTTCTTGAGCTTTCTTGCTGCGTTTTTCTTGTTGCTGTTTATTTTGCTGTCGCTTTTGGAATTGAGACTACCCACACACACCCAACAACAAACTCAAGCGCCTAAAGGAGAGAAAAAAGGGAAGGACTTTTTCTCGGGCGCCTGCAGAGGGCTGCCGAGCATGTACAGGTCCTTTTCTTTTTTTTTTTGGGAGGGGATCGGAAGAGACAGACAGACACCAGTGTGCTATTTACCCAAACCTACCTATTCATAGTTGCTATCATCGCGAATCGGAATGTACTCATATCGCTGACCATTGGTAATTTGTCGCGCGTGTTTCATGCTACAGGGTTGAAACTCCGAGAGAGATTAACGGGTGCACGCCCATGCGCAAATGTGCCGTCTTTATTTACGGCATCACTACATGTACCGTTGTACTCACGGCAGGAGAAAGGTGCATTAGCATGTGCCTGTTCCTGGATGATTGTACACAGAACATGCGCCACAAGCTGCTGATCCTCCACCTGATAATCTCGACGAAACATCATAACATTGGGTAATCCACAGCCAGACATCGACACATCAAATACTTTCCATAGCACAGCACATAAACAAGACGCGCACGCATGCAATACCACGTAGACGTGAACGAAGAAAAGGAAATTTCACTCGGCGCTTCAAAAAATTCCAGTTGCCATTAATTTTCCCGCTTTCATTATTAACGTCAGTCAGACAGAGAGTCCATTCTAGTCCCGAATCCCGTCCTTCCTTTCGCGTCCTCGTCTTCGTGTTTCAAAAGCAAACCAAAGCAAAACTAGAAAAATCAAAAAACTAAAAGCTAATGCATGCATTCAGGGTATCATGAATCCAACGTGTGCGGTGTTTGTTCTTCCCATGAGGTAGGGGAGATTGATGTTTTTTTTGTTTTGTTGTGGGTTTGTTGTGTGGTCTTCGCTTTCCGGTCCAGCCAAGTCCAGTGTATTCGGTCATGAGCGCTGTTTTAGAGGCGGCGGATGGCGGTAACGGGTGGATTGGTTGGTGGTTGGCGAAGAGGTGTTTGGTTTTCATCTTCCAACCAGAGATCGTGGGTGAGAAGATAGTGTGGGTTGGCACTTTCGGTTCGTTGTCGTTGTCGTCGTCGTCATAGTCGCTAGTAAACTCGGCGGTAATAGCTGGTGACTGCTGGCGACGGTCGTGTTTGCGAATCAAAGTGGCCGTGTTTAGACTGCGCTTGTTGTCTTTCTCCGACCGCCGGCCTTGCCGCAGGTGAGGCAGTTGGCGAGGAGGGAGAAGAAGGAGACAATGCCCTGTTGTCGTCGTGTTAGTGTGATTCTTGGGTATGCGCATGGATTATTGGAGTCACTTACGTTGATGATGGCCTTGATGACGGTGACGATGCCGTGCACGATGGCCATGAAGCAGCTGGTGATCGCGTTGACCACGGAGTTGAACTGGAGAAGTGTTAGCGATGTGAGTGCTTGCGACGGCCTTGACAGCCCGGGGGAGAGGAGAATCGTACGCAGGATGCGACGGCGCCCATTGTTGCGGTGTTTGAGTTTGTTGTTTGGTTTGGTGGGAGTTGGTATTCGCGAATGGATTGGATTCGATCAGTGCGATGCGATTGGTGATGAGGATGGAAGATGGATGGATGGATGTTTGATGGAGAAGAAGAAAGAGAGAGAGAAGAGGGTAGAAAAACCAGCAGGAAGGGAAGTACCAAACGGTATACCTCAAGGAATGCAGTCGCGTGTGACACCCTCGCTTAAAGCCGTAACTACAGGTTTGGTCGCAAACAACGATGGCGATTCAGTTGAGAAACGTCACAAAAGCATCATCACGGGCTCGTGCCTCGAATCTTGATGTGCAATATGAGGCGCTACGACATGGGATTCCTGTTTTTCCCAGATGGAGTGTAGGGTTGGAATATAACAATATAGCTGCAGCCGACATTGTCGCGAATTTCGATCGCGATCTCTGGCAGGGGGCCAACGCGATATGCATAATGCATGTGAGCATTCGGACCAGGGGGGAAACAAGACTGCCTGACCGCTAGTCATTCTGTACTGTACTGCTGTCATGGACATAGTATTACAGTAGACGGCATACCGGATCGTAAATGTGTATATTTCTGTGGCAGATAAGGTGAGGTGGAAGTGGAAGTATCAAAGCAACAGAAAACATGAAAGCTCGATCGGCGTCTCGCGCTTTTGCAAGGCTGCACTAGCCCCCTGTCACTTCACGTCCTAATTGGGCTTCGAACGAAAATTAGCCCATCAGATCGCCGCCGTACATCAAGTTTTGATCAGTGGCTGGTGACGTGGCGTGTGCTTGTCTTCCGATATCATCTCATCATCTGATACGAAGACTCTTGGGCTTCGACCGCTTCCGTCAACATTGAAGCAGATTGAAGACATTCGATTGGCGAATCGAAGATGTAGCTATCTGGCTAAACTCAGCTTACTCCTGCCACACCTAACCTAAAGTCTTTGCCTTCCACCGAGTGACGGACGACGCGCCGATGCCGACGTGTTCGCGACGAGAGAGGGAAAAATCATACCACACCTCATCTCGAGTTTTCGCTCGGGTGGGGTGAGCGGTCAGGATCATCAACAAGCGTGAGAGTCATGGCTCCTCGCTTGCCATCTCGCGTCATCGAGATCGTCGACCATTCAACGCGATGCAGGTAAACAAGTTTTCCAAGTATTCAACAATTTTCTTTGCTGAGCGATGGAATTGCTGATCATCTCGGGTAGCATTGTCGTTGAGCGAGTTCTTCAGGAGAGTGAGGGGAGGATTCGGAGAAGGAATGATACCGGCATGACTCGGTATGCATAGGTTCGGACTCCAGACAGACTAACTTTTAAGCCTTGAGGTAAAAGCCCTTGTGGACGAAAGGTAATAACTGATTATTATTGTTGCTCCAACGTCTCCCCTCAAAATTCACGTGGTCAGTAAGATAAACATCGCACTTTCGCGTACACACTTCGATCCATTATTCGATGATCTATTTCGCAGTAGGCGCCTATCTCAGCTCTTCGGTTTTAGGAAGTGCCAGTGTTCTTTTACAAGAAAGAGTACGTCTATTCCACTTGACGTCTTGCAAGAATCTCTCTAGGCCCCTATGCGCTTACAGGCTGATACGGACCACGAAAACTTGTGGAAATGTCGAACCTCAGCATTTGTCTCGCGTTGCCAACTTCGATCTCTCTTATCATCTATCTCACTTGCAAATCGACAGTATCCTATCATCCAAGGTTACTTCCCTTGAACGATCGAAGGGTTCGCCGGCCATTGTCTCCAGCACGTAGAGAGTGTCACGGCTGACATGACTCTGACGAAGTTTCCAGACTGATTGTTCTACTCACACTGTGGTCAAAAGTAACCACTGAGGTAATCCTAGAGGGCTGTTCGGTCGCTGTTGGTAGCATCTACCCACCTTAGTAAGCTCTGCCCCAGAATCTGGACCACCAGACGAGCAGCAAAAAAAGTTGAAAACATACAACAGGCGGGATTCCCAGATGGTCACCCACTCTAGTACTAGTCGCCCGGTTCAGTGCTTATGTATGGCAGAGCGGACGGGATGCCCAGTTCTTTTTTGCCTGGAATCGGGAGCCGCATGATGCGACACGTGATCCTGGAACTGCCCGCACGTGACATGCGGTCCCGGAACCAGGATCTTGTTCCGGGAATTGCACGAGGAGATTGTGCTTGCATGTCACTCCAGTGCGGACGGCTGCCGCACAGATCGATCCCCCGGAGATCTGCGGCAGCACGTAGTCCTGGGATTTGAAATCTGGAACGAGGACAGCTTCCATTCAAGACATTCGCCGTCAAAACCAAACGGTACAGCCAGAATGTTGATAGGCGTAAGCCGACACTGAACGAGGTGCCGTCGTCTTTAGGAAATGACATGAACATCTCGTGAGTCAACTGTTGCATAATATACCACTCAAACAAAAAACAATACCTGCAACTGTTTCTATTCCCACCAATAGCGCCGAACCCGCCTTACAATCGTAGCATGCATACGAGCTAGCTGATCCCAGATCTTCGCCGTTTGCGACTTCTTACATCTCCGTCTAGCTCATCAGACAAAGGTCCGTCGTTGGACAGTAACTCAAGGCCAGCAGCTGTTCGGGCCTGTTAGTTGAGACTCCTCTACCATGATAGGGAAACTCACTTCTCGCTACACGTATTGACGCGATCTCATCTGACAGTGCGGTGACTGTCTTGTGGGAAGACTCGTAAATACTCTCACAGCAGGATAAAGCGCGCTGGTACATCTGCTCTGCTTCGTCCAGTCTTCCCTGACATCGGTATAGAAGGCCTAGGTCGTTCATGATGCTGAGCGTTGACTTGTGATTGGGCCCGAATGCCTTTCCGTAACCAGCTAGAACGCGCCGATACATCTGCTCTGCTTCGTCTAGCTTCCCCTTATTGGCATACAGACCGCTAAGGTGTTCGACTGCTTTAAGCGTTAATATGTGGTCGGATCCTAGTGCCTCCTCAAAGCCAGCTAGAGCACGCTGGCACATCTGCTCTGCTTTATCCAGCTTTCCCTGACCGCCGTATAGAAGGCCTAGGTTAAAGACTGTAACAAGTGTCGACTTGTGATCAGGCCCAAGCACCTTCTCAAAGCCAGCTAGAGCACGCTGGTACATCTGCTCTGCTTCGTCTGGCTTTCCCTGATCTCGGTATAGAAGGCCTAGGTTATTGACTGAATCAAGCGTTGACATGTGGTCAAAGCCAAGCGCCTTTTCAAAGCCAGCTAGAGCGCGCTGGTACATCTGCTCTGCTCTATCTAGCTTTCCCTGATCACTATATAAATTGCCTAGGTCATTCACTGTGCTAAGCGTTAACATATGATCAGTTCCAAGTTCCTTCTCCTTACTAGCTAGAGCCTGCTGATACATCTGCTCTGCGTCATCCAGCTTTACCTGTCTCCTTAGGAGATCTCCTAAGCGATTCAGTACCCATCCAGGACGCTCCTGCTTAGCTAGCATCTGTGACATGCGCATCTCATATAAAGCATGTAGCACATGTTGTAGCAGCCGCCGGTCTAAGATCCAATATTCGTTGTCGTCTTCGGATAGCACTGCGCTTCCTAGCGAGTAAATCGAGATCAGATTTAGCGCAGCCGCTTCGGCACCCGATGACATCGATCTGGACCACCGATGCAGAACTGGATGCATACCATACGAACCTGTTCCTCGGCTGTAGACTAGAGAGTAAGATACTAGCAGACCTATAGCGTCAGAAAACTCAAGTTCATCTTCTGCAAGCTGAACGAGCCACATCGGTCCCTTGGAAGTCGCGGTAAGCACTGGAGATAGAAGTCCGTACCAGAGATCGTCGTAGTAGAAGAAAGCCCATAGTCTCAGAAGCCATGCTGCAGCCTCGCTCTGTCGCAGAACCTGTTCGTACGAGATCTTCCAGGTCGTCAAAATGCTGCGTTCCCTATACTCCTGTAACGGGAACCGGTCCTGCTTATGTATGAGGTTAGACCAGGTGCTGTCGAATGACCTTACGTAAGTCTGCACGTCTACGCCGGTCCGACGAATATACGCGCCTGCTTGGGTAAGGGCCAATGGCAATCCGTCTAGCTTTGTGGTAAGCAGGTGGACGTCTATAACATTATGGTCAGTTTTCTTATAAGATCATCTCGACGCTAGGAGTATAGACCGACCTTGTAATGGTCGCCTAACCTCACTTTCCAAGATTTCCCTTGCTTCATCGTCACTCACACACCGAAGCTGGAGATCCTCACTGCCGATCCTTAGAGTGGACAACCGACTCGTGACCAGGATCGCGCCATGGTCAGCGATAGGTATCACCTCTTGCGGGTCAAACCCCTGCTCATCTGTACCTGACCCCTGGAACTCTTGGTCGACATTGTCGATAATAAGAAGCCACTTCCAGTTGCCTGTCAGAGATAGCCACTGCAGCAAGCCCCTTGTCACAGCTTGCATATCGACTTGTGCACTAACTAGTGCCGCTGCTACGTCTGCTGGTAGCTGTTCCTGGGGGAGCCTCTTTGCACATGCTAGAAAAGACTGCTGGAGACGGTTTTTTGTAGAGCCGTCTATCCAAAAGACCGCACTATATTTGTCCTGATGTTGTCGTGCGTACTCGACGGCGAGTTGCGTCTTACCGATTCCACCGAGTCCGTGAATAACGAAAATCTTGCGACGGCCTTTTCTAGTTAGAGCCGGCTGGAAATGTTGCTGGATCTGCTGAAGCTGTATATTGCGTCCGATGAACTTTCCAACAGGGACATTTTGCAGGCTGAACGGGATGTTGAACGGATCTGTGATTCGCTTCTGTTAGTCACCGCTACTCTTTCATGTGGCCGGAGGGAAGCTCAGTGGAAGACTATACTAAATGTATAAGAGGCACCTAGTCTCCAGAGGAAAAAACTATCTCTTACCTTTGACTATCCCAGTCATACTTGCAGCGGTCTCAGCTCCTCCGACAGCCCTAGGATCAAGCTCTTGTAGCACCCACTTGCAGTACGCAGCCGCCGTCGCTGAGGCATATCGATGCCAGCCATCATTCTTGTGCTTGTCGCAGTAGTCGCTGATTCCTCGAACCACTAGGCAGGGAAATGTGTTCATTAGTCCCGCCGCCTCCATCTCAAAGCATAGCACGTCGCCCTTGACCCGCCTTACAAGCTCATCGCGACCTTCGTCATCCTTTACTACCCAGTCACCGCAAGCTATCAGGCCGTGATGAATGACAGGACCAGCAGCAACACGTGTATCTCGGGGTTTAAGCTGATCGCCGTCGTATAGCTGGTCGAACAACCCGTCGCTGCACCTGAACTGAACGTTGCTGAGTCCACTCATAATCGTAGCCAGTTCGTTCATGCCCATCACTGTATCCGACTGTATCCCTCCGACCGCCTGGCGAACGACCATCGGGGAACAGTTAAGGTGAAACTTCAGTTGGTAACCCTCTGCAGTCATTTTGCCCGAGTCGTACACTGCCACTCCGCCGTACATGCCGTCTGGCATGCCAACAACCACGTCTCCGAGCCGGATGTCATGTTTCGGACCTGGCACACCGCCACCGATCCCGCTCAACAGTCCGACCTTGATGTTCTTAAATGTCCTCATCATGTTGACAGCGCACTCCGCTGCTTGGTGTTTGCCAGCTTCGCCGGAGCAAGAGATGACAACATTGTGCCCACCTATCCTGCCTGGATAGTATGTGAAAGGGTCGCCCGGTATTTGTATCTTCCTGTGCGTATCGTCTAACATCAAGCGTGCAGCGACAAGCTCGGATTCTGGCTTGATCGTGATCCAGCCGATGTTGTACTCGCTTAGAGCAATAGCCTCTTTCTGACTCGTTTGGCTCATGGCGTCGTATATGCGGCTGTAGAGATGCGACCAGTTGGTTCATAAACTGCGCTCAGGAGAAGAGAATGCGTAGGGACGCGTTTGATGTGATCAAGTCAGAAAGACTGGCGCCTGGCATAGCATGGTACTGCATAGCCGTAGTGCCTTAAGTGCCTGGTTAGGCGAGCGCCGCCGCATGTAAGGCAACCACGAGCATGAAGAGCCTACCATCTATACTAAAGGGGGATTTCTGTTGGCCTAGGACGAGCTTCAGTATCAAGATCATGAAATGTACTCATTTCAAGCTCTACTGACATAGCTTTCTACCGTTCTGCTGCGGACAGTGTAGATGAAGTACTCGAGGTTACTGGTAATTACTATCGCTGCTGCAAGGAAAGGCCGAGCACGCGCACAGCCTGAACTTGCTACACTCAATTGGCGAGTCAGATGCCGCTACGACACTTACATGAATGAAACGACGCTACGAGCAATCGATAAGTTCACTCGTCCGTAGGCGAGCTGCTGCCTCAGGCCACAAAACTATATCGAATGGATGGAGCAGCAAGGCAGCCAGCCAAGGTGCTAACCCACCTGCTACAGTAACGGCTCATAAGTCTACGGAATTTGAATTCCTTGGCATTAAATCGAGATAATACCATTATCTTCATGTCCATATAACTTCACCAAACAAGGATAAATCCGTGTTTTTTTTGAACGAGGTTATAGCCTAGGTCCTAATGAAAAGATCTGTATATTTAATATCTGGTTTTCCAGCCGTTAGCAGCTATGCACGCCTCAATCCGTGCAGGCATTGACTCTACCAGACTTTCAATTATCGATTGATTCAATGCTTGCAAACACAAAGGTAATACCTCCTCAAGTATTCTCTCCTGTTCGACCTTGCTTTGAATACTATCCAGCTCAGGATGGCGTTCGTAAATCATCTCTTTCAGCCTTGCCCAAAGGTGTTCGATGGGTTTAAGGTCAGGGCTATATGGAGGCCAATTTAGCACCGTTGGGATGAAGTGATCTCTCAACCAAATGTCCACAAATCCAGCTTTATGAATGCTGGCATTATCCTGCTTGTATTTGAGGCTCCTGCGATAGATAGGAAGAAGTCCTTCGTTTATTGCCTCCACGTAGGACCAAGCTGTATAGCCATTTTTCTTCGCTGTTGGGTCCCTTTTCATTACTACTAATGGGGACCTTGTCATGTTGAGACCTTGCATGCAGATAGCACCCCAAACCATTACACAGGCTTGCTTCCCTTTTGGGAAGGTCTCAACCATGTTAGGGTCAGGAACGCTTCACAGAAATGGAATACACCAGGGTCCTACAACTTCAATGGCGGTGAGATTGGGGGATTTCGGACGAAGTATTCTTTCTTCATCCTAAAGTCGAATTCCTAATTTCTGGAATTGAGTTCCAGAATCCAGGAATTGTTCACTCGCTTACGTAAGCAAAATCACGTGCACTTCCAGGAATTACAACATCCAGGTTCCTGAATCTGTGTATAATAACATGCGAGTATTGAAACTTCGTAATTTCGGACGGGATGCCCAGTTCTCACTGACCTATGGTCGTATGTGCTTGTTCAGGTCAGATTACGTACTAAGTAAAATGCCAAACCCAAAGTTCCATGCACGTATGAGAACTGTTATCAGTCTTGGAGCACCTTCTTTGCCGCTTCCGCGACCGCATCAGTGCATCCTAATCTCATGGGAACAGCTGGACTTGCTGCTTCGAATCGGATGTGCTCTTTATTTTAGAAGTGCGATGAGAGTAATCTGCACACGACTATAACCAGCGTGAACGGAGTTCCCGAGTATTCTCAAGCAGGTTGCTCACTTGGGAAAGTGCTGGAGTAAAAATCCATCCATAGATGTCCATTGTCAATTGTGGTCAAAGCCTCGCGAAGCACGTATTCTTTCATAATATGGGCCGGATCGTAAATATGATGTGATTGGCACGGTCAGATTCATCTCATTCTTTGACTTCTCGTCCTCTTGGAGCGAAGTGGCCAGTTGGCCGCATGTTTGACCTGGCGTTGATGGTCAGACATGAGTCGTCAGAAGCCAGTCTTTTGGAAGTCGATACACCTTCGCGGCGCCCTCTCAAAGCAAAGCGTGCTCTCACGAGTCAAATCTTAGACTCCCTGATAATCTGATCGAGTCCAGTTCATCGCGTCAAGAACCTCCTGACTGTCTGATATCTCTCCCATGACCATACCACGCCGGATCCCTCGGAGTGCCGATAGCATATTCAGGGATTGACTCTTCCCGGTGAGCTTCCCGATGATAGTAGTCGCGGAAGTCCCTGAAGCCGTCTCTGAACACAATCACGGCGGTGGCGAATGCCCAGACGCATAAACCGATTCCTACCGGAACCATATGCCCGATCTGGGGAGTCATGAACTGCGACAAGACAGTTGCGCTTCCACCACAACTGCCTCCCCAAATCAGGAGTTTCGACCAAGGTTTGCCCAAGTAGCGGCTGTTCAACACAAGCCACGAGAGCCCGCCGAGAAATAGCAGTATGCCGAGTCCTATGACTAGCCACGAGCCTTTGATGTTGTACGGAGTCTTGATTGCTTCCATCGATGAGGCGGCCACGATGACATGGGCTGCGCCCGACGCCATGGCGAATACGCCTAATTTGCGGTCATGCTGTGTTAGAGGTCGGTACCCTGGAAATGCCATGGTCGAAAATGGGGAAAGATGGTGAATTGCGTGTGTGTCATGGAGGGTTTCCGAAAAAGATGATTACTTTTTCGTGATTCCTTTGAACTTCAATAATGCGAGTCGTGTCTGCTTTCCCGATCAGCCGACCACCTCTGCTCCACTTGGCTCGGTCACGTCAGTCTGTGGCTTATGCCTAACAACAGTATTTTCTTGGGTGATGCGTCGGGAAATTTGAACAAGAAGCAATCTCAAGTCAAACATCACCACGCCCAGCCAGAATTCCAAGCTACAAAAGATTCCACCTCCCACCAAGGCACCGTGATCTGCCCATTAAAAAACTTGGCTGGACAAGACACACGCCCGCTCTCGCATTTATAACTGATACTGCTGGTGTGCACCGAATCTGCCGGAACGGGCGAGTGTTCTCGGTCGGTAGTTGATGTTGTTATATCCGATCAAGCTTGCCTACAAGGCCACATTCAGCAAAAGTCTTCCTCGCAATGGCCAAACATTTCCATGCCGTCTTGCGCCTGCGGCTGCTCGGTAGTCGCCATGGTCGCATTGCCACCCCTGGCAGCAGCCGCATCGTACAACCGCTGAATATCAGCCCGCCATTGCTCGACATTCGGCCTCAGAACTCTCCGATCATAGGTAAGCAAGCCATTGACTTCGCCCTCCACATCCGTCGTCTGCGTCCAGACCCCGCCCGAACAGGCAAACATCTCGACCTGCTCGCCAAGCTCGGACAGAAGTTGGTGTGAGCGGTAGTTGTAGGCTTCGTTGGTTTGATCGATTTCGTAGGTTTGGTTGATTGAATCGATGGCTTGTTGGACGTTCCAAAGACTACGTGCGTTAGTTTTGTTACACATTAGAGAAGGTAGAGCTGGAAACTCACTGGTCGATGGTGGTGTTCTCTCCCAAGCCGCCAAATTCACCCTGAATCGCTATCCGGGCGGAATCGTACGGCGTGGACTGAATAGAATAGAACGGCGTACCGCACTGCGCATACGGATAATGGTGATTGTTGTGACTGGTTGTGTCAGCAGTGCATTGTTATGTTCATGGATGAAAAGTCTTACAAGTCGCCTGCGCCGTGGTCGTACCAACCGCTAGTAGCGTCCACCAATCTTGTTGGGTCAAGGGAGTGGACAAGATCAGTCAGGGCGAACTCTGGGTACTCGCCGTCCACAATCTGGCCCCAGCCTTCATTGTAGATGACCCAGGTGACAATGCTGGGATAGCTGCGGTGCTGAGTGATCAAGAGCTCAAGCTGGCGTTGAAATTCTTGTTGTTGTTCGGCGTTGGGCAAGACTGTTTCTACCGTGCAATTGTCGAGAGTCCGAGTTTGGGAGGGCCTCAGCGATGGCATGTCTTGAATAAGCATCAGGCCGAGTTGATCGCAAGATTGGTAGAACAATGCAGTCTCGACTTTGATCTGTCAAAATGGTCAATATCATTTTCGGTCAGATAGTCTTTCTTGTTCCCACTTACGTGCTTGCGAAGCATATTGAAGCCCAGATCCTTCAACATCTTGAGGTCGTACTCCATGGCTTCACGGTTTGGAGGCGTGTACAAGCCGTCAGGCCAATAGCCTTGATCTAGAGTGCCAAACTGGAAAACGAATTCGCCGTTGAGTAGAGGGCGTTGGATACCGTTGACTTCGCCGCGGCTGACCGTGCGGAACGCAGTGTAGCTACTAATGACATCGTCACCAAGAGTAACGGACACGTTGTAAAGCTTGGGAGAGTTTGGCGACCACAACTCAGGGCTCTCAACTTGGAAGGTGAGCGCGGTGTTGGAGCTGCCACTATGGCTGGCAAGTTCGCTGCCATCAGAATTGATGATCTTGATCTCGACGTCGGCTGTGCCGTTGTTTGAGGTGTGAACAGTGGCGTTGACTGAACAAGTTTGGTCAGCATCTACAAGACTATGGGTCCACCAGAGTCACACCTACCTGTACCGTCCGCGCCGGCTGACAACTGAAGCTCGGTGACGTGATTAGCAGGCGCAGACTCGATCCACACACTTTGCCAGATACCACTGCAGGGCCTGTAGAAGATGTGTGAAGGGTTCAGAGTCTGTTTGCCGATGGGAATGACGTTGTCGTCGCTGTCAGTTGGGTCATGCACGAAGACGAGGCTAGCAACTTGTCAGCTCTACTCGCACTAGGCGTCCGTACCGTCCGTTATACAGCAAATTATTGAAATCACTTACAGCTCGTTGGTGCCATTCGTAGACAAGTGATCGGTAACATCCACGGTGAAGTGGAAGTAGCCTCCACGATTGAAACCCGCATACTGGCCGTTGATGTAAACCCACGCCTCGTAGTCGACAGCGCCAAAATTGAGATGAGTTCGTTCACCAGTCCAGTCTGAAGGGACATCGAACGAAGTCGAGAACCACGAGTAGCGCATCCAGCTGCCTTGAATGCCTGATGACCATTGCGTCAGTGCAGTCCCCAAAGCATAAGCGACAGTATATTCCAGCCAATCTGCATGTACGCTATGTATACAACATACCTGATAAGCCGCTTTCGAGACATGACGGAACTAAGACCTCTCGCTCAAAAGTCTGGCCGAAAGGTGGATTGTCGACTGCGTTAGTTCCGGAAGCGTTCTGGTACCTCCAGATACCATTGAGGTTCTTCCATTCTGAGCGCTCGAGCTGCGGACGAGGATACTCCGGCCATGGGTTGGTGCCGACTTCATCAGTCCAGTCCGTGTCGAGAGGCGGCGTCTGCACGGCGTAGCTCGAGCCGTTGGCCTGTCTCGGGAGGATGGCTGCGTTGGCTGTCGAAACGGCAGCTGCCAGCACAACGGCCTGGACAGCGGAGTGAAGATGCATCTCGTTGGATGAAGAAGGCGAAGTTGACGTTGGGAGTGAAGGCGGCAGCAGGGAAGAAGCAATCCACCTACTTACTTACTACTCACGAGGAGGCAGGTGTTGCCAGAGACAGCAGACGTCACGACAGCAGAAGAGTCTCATATTATTACCTCCCATCGATGGATCCTAAAGCCACCCCGACGTTGCATTCAACGGCCCCGCCATGACATGCTTTCTGCCCATGGGGCTCCGTGTTTTCCACCATACACGGCATGAGACGGCATGATGCGTTTCGTTGCTGGCAATATGCAGTGCGTGCTGAGATGGAAGGTTTTCCAAGCCCTGCACGAAGGAATGCAAAACCGCCCTGGCCTGCCCGGTGCCCGGCCGACTACTGTACGGCCTGCCAACACACTTCCGCAAGGAGCCTGCTGACATTAGAAGGATTAGGGGGTTGAAACGTGAGTAAGCAACATCGAAGTAAGCAAGCCAAAAGTGGTGCAAGCATTAAGATTC
>Ga0265797_10002802_pt1 | contig 28786 bp, 20 predicted proteins | sample P2T30metagenome_FD_192433 | JGI IMG/M metagenome (GOLD analysis project Ga0265797, IMG submission 192433) | Plant litter microbial communities from East Loma Ridge, Irvine, California - P2 T30 | ecosystem: Environmental > Terrestrial > Plant litter > Unclassified | place: USA: California...
CTACTGCTCTCCCTCTCTCCGAACAGAAGGGACATCCCGAAACTTGCTACTAATGCCAGGAATGAAGACAGTGGACGAGACGACGCCAGAATCTTCAAGACCAACGTACCCGGCTGATCTATCATCATAGCTGGCCGACAGCGATACACGATGAAGACAGAAATTCTGGTGCCACCGTATTCATGAACAGTCTGTCAGCCTCGCTGAGAGAGAGGGAGGTCAAGCAGATTGGAACACAGGACCTTGAAGAATGACCGCGTAACGTGGCTGAGGCTCGGACCGCTTTGCGAGGGCTCGCACACTAAAACTCGTTCTCGTTTACAACGGCAGGCTTCGGTGTATCAAACTACTTAGACTGGGCTGTGTCCAATCGTCTGAACATTGGTGCTGCGTACATGATCGAGCCAGAACATTTGAGTGGCGCGGGTCTTCGTGCCCGGCGCTTCGGCTCTCCCATGACAATGCCCAGGTAGTGCTACTGCCATGGAGTTTTTCTGCGGACTTAGACTCTTGAACAGTCTTGGACGTGACATTCTTCGCAAAACAAGGCTATCACTCATCTTCTTTTATCCCCTCGCGATCTGAGTGGTCTCTATTAGTTCCCGGATCCTCGACCAATCTGAAACGTCGTCAGCCACACTGCAGCTTGCTCTCAAGACATGGCAAACATACCCTCTCACGGGAGGCATCTATGTCCTCCCTTACTGGACCCAAGGACAGCATCCACTCAGTCACTGACACCATCATACACCGACGGCGGCCAGGGCACGAAACGCAGACTTCTAGTCGTCTACATTCACGGCTTTGTCGGAAGCGAAGCCTCCTTCCACTCTTTCCCTTTTCATGTTCACATGAAACTCAAAGGAAAACTTGCGGCCAGTCATGCGGTTCACTCAAAGATTTACCCGCGATACAAAACGTACAAAGCTTTCCACTTGGCGACAGACAACTTGAGTCGCTGGCTGTCTATACATGAAGACCCGAACACCGACATTGTCTTAGTTGGACATTCGATGGGAGGCCTCTTAGCCGAAGAAGTGGTGCTCCTGGTAGGGCTTACGGATTTGTGTTGCCACGTTCAAATTGCTGACCGTCGATTTAGCAAGATAAAGACAGTTCTAGGAGAAAACATAGGATACTTGGCGTAGTCCATATGGATGCCCCTTTACTCGGCGCGAGGAACCGTGTCATCCTGGCTGGTGTACTGAGTCCGTTCCGCTCCAAAGCTGGTATGTTTGCTGTTCAGCAGACAAACGCCTCGTTGGTGAGTCTAGATCAATTGAGCACTATTGAAACTCCAACTGTAAGACAACATCAATCCTAGGAACCGTGGCAGTTGTGGAATTTCCTGACTGACAAAACCATTCAAAGATCGACCATCAACCGGACCCCCTCTTCAATCCGTCATTCTCGAATGATGTACTCATACAGAACCGCAGCTGGTGGGAGAACGTCCAGCACTTCGCAAGGAAGCACAAAGACGAAGGATTTGTCCCAGCAAGTTTCAATCACTGGGTATATCACTTTGAGTTTGGCAGCTGTCTGCTGAACTCTAACCGCCTCAGAGAACAATACCACGCTTTGCGAAAGCTTGACTCGACAGGATCGTACGCCACCAAAGTAACGTTTGCAACACCCGACGAGCGAGTGCGTTTCGTTCAGTTTTACACGTCATGTTATAAGGGACGAGCTGGCAAGCGACATATTGAGAGGACTTATATGACTGGAAATGGTCACCTCGAAATTGATGCACGGTCGATTAGCCTTAGCGAGGACGACGCTAAACAAACTACTGGAAAGTCGCCGATGAACGATAATTTCGACGAGCATGCAGCGGATCTGGAAGAACTTCACTTTTGCAAACTGGCACGCCAAGGAGACGGAAAAGTTGATCCGCTGTGGAAGAAGATCAAGATGGCAACCAACGACGAGGTCAACGCTCATACGATCCTCTTTATGCCGGGGCCTCATTACGAAAACTTGGTCGAGCGGACTTGTAACGAGATAACGGACTGGGTGGCGGATGGCACTCCATAAAGAGTCGACGAGCGAAACCCAGCGCCTCGAAGACAAAGTCCAGAGACTTTTATATTCAATTCACTATTTCATGATCTTGCTTATGCAGGGGGAATACAAGTGAGATGTTAAGGCATGCATCTTCAGGACCTTCACAATATCGAAGAACTTCCCACAATGTTCAAATTGATCGATCCTTGAGTCCAATCCATCAAAAGTCCCCCGAACTTGATGGAGACTGACGAAATGCATACATGTAGCCTTGATCGATAAGAAATGCGAATCGCTCTCAATATCATTCAAGAACCAATGATAGGCTATAGCGCGCAGAAGAGACCAACTCGGGGTTTCGCGAGCCACCTCGAGCTCAAATTGGGGCGCAGCTTCGCGTTCGGTGCGAGGGTCCGGTCTTTGATCCCAGGCATACCGAGCGACCATAAAGTGTACGCGTTGGCTTTTTCAGACAACAGCACTCATGGAAGACCTCTATATATCACTATATATGTCGCACTTCTTTGGTCATGGCGCATCCATCCTTCCACACCAATCGTTCGACGCCCACCGGATTCTAAATCCGCCGACAACTTGGACATCGACATCTCTACCAACGGCCCAGCAACAAAAATGAAAGTCGACAACATTTTCGACGAACGACGGAAGACCATAGTCCATATAATACAAATCTCTCTCATCGCACTCGCCATCGTTCTATCAATCGGCAGAGTGACTATCAGGAATCCTCCCGCTTCGAGAGCCAACACGGTTGCCATCACACTGGTGAGTCTCATTACCGACACATGGACCCAGTTTTTTTTTTCTTAACAACCCAACTTACTAACACAGCATCCACAAAATAGGGCATCAAATCCCTAATAGTTATCGCCTACCAACTGCTGACCGAACACACCCTTCGATTCCAGAAATGGGCGAGCACCAAAGCAAACGCGATCCTAAATTGTATGGAAGTTGTCTTCTGGCTTGCTGTTCTTGTTGTTACAGGAGGCACTGTGGGTAATGCCTCAGGCGCAGCAGCGGCTTTGAGCGCTTTGGTGCTGGTCATTGCGATCGGGCTTGAGTAAGTCTTGGATGTTGAACTGCTGTTGAAGGTCTTGGTGTGAAACGCTGTTACTGACGAGGTCTTGTGTAGGGTTCTCAGTCTGTGGATGGCTGTTGTTTCTGTCAAGATACGTCGTCGTGATCGCTATCTACCGAAATGAGAGAACTTGTGACGGACGTCCAGCGACGTTCGAAATTTTACAATTAACCACCCCATCAGTGTAATGGGGAGTGTGGTTGGGGAGAAGTGATAGGCGAGGTCGGGAGTAAGAGCCAGGACAAGGTTTCTGCTGAGCATTTGAGCAGTCCTCGACATACGGAGTCTGATGTTGAGACACGGAGGAATTGAATGAGCAGATCATTAGAGGGCCACGTTTTTTTTGGAGCACTATTGACGAACTCCACCTAAAGAGAAATGCTGGCATTATCAATCGATTACCCCAAAAAGTTGGCATTCCAGTCTCACCGCACCCAGTCTTCGATACCAACGGATCAACCGTTCCATATCGCAAGGATCCGCTCATGCACCCGCCAAACCTCCACTGGTCATGTCGCCACGACCAAGCAGGAAGTCTTAGTTTGACACTTTATTCCCCATCACCTCTCACGATTCTTTCTCTTCTTCCCCTTCGACTTCTTCTTCCTCTTCTTCCCCTTGTCAGCAACAACAGGCACCTCCTCCTCCTCCGCCGCCTCCGCCTCCGCTCCCACCTCCGCAGACCCAATGTGCACCCTGACAGGCTGAACCGCATCGGAAGAAAGCGTCCTCAATCCATCGACATCACGATGCGCCCCGCAACTCTCCGAAGTAAAATGAAACGAAACCCGATCCTTCTCCAAATCCACCCCAAACGCCTTGCTGAAATTCGCCTGGAACAAGTCCTTCTCAGACATGAGGCCGAGCTTGCTGCGCATCGCGCTGTGGACATCGCACGCAAACGGACGCGAGAGACTGGCGATGTCGACGCGCATGGGCCGTTTGTTCAGCTTGCAGAACGTGACGGTCGTCTTCTCGGGCGGCGGCGCTGGGTCTGCGGCGATGACGTCCCAGTGCCGCTGCCAGGCGCGGAGCTGGGCGACGGTTGGCGGCGGGGTGTTTTCTTTCAGGACGAAGTGGACTTCGAAGGCGCTGCTGACGGTGGGCTTGACGTCGCTGAGGTCGAGGTAGTTGAGGCTGCGGACTTCTTTGGCTTCGGGGCAGGGCTGGTCGGGCGGTGTGTGTTCGTGGAGGAGCAGGGTGTAGCGTTCGGGGTCGACTTTGAAGGCGACTAGGATTTCGAGCTCGAGGGCGTTGGCCCAGAGGGCGATCATTTTTGCGTTTGCTGGGGAGGTGATGGTGCATGTTTCGCGGGTCGCGACTTGGACTGCGGCGTCTTGGTCGTCTTCGTCTGTGAGGGCGCGTGTGCAGACGGTCATTGGCGCGTTGACTGCTGGACGTCTTGCTCCTCCCATCGTGGTTGATGTGGGTGTGAAGGCTGTGGTTGTTGAGTTAGGTCTTTGGATGGAGGAAAATGATGATGGGTGGTGTGTAGTTATAGGTAGGACAGTGAGTTGAACCGCAAGAGCTACTTGAATGTTTACCTTCACATGTTGATCGTCAGCTGACAGTGCTTCAGTGAGTGATTGACTGCCATGCGCTCCACGCCTCACTTTTCACATGCCTCAAAGTGCCTTGATACGTCTTCTGAGTTGGTCTTTTTAGGAGTTGAAGATTTGACAATGCATCCATAAGGAACCGTCCAGTGGCCATCCGTCGATATCGCGAAACCAAGTGTTCAACGCCATGTGCTATTCGTCAAGTCAGAGGGTATCTTCAGCGAATTGCAAGAAACAAAACGCATGGTACGCAATCGCCGAATAAAAGACGCCTAACTTGCTTATCATCCAAAACAAAATCGCGCGATGGAACGCCCAGTAACCAAAACGATAGTTTTCGTTCCTCGTAATCGCTCACGCCTCCTCTTCGTTCATTTCTCGGCGTCGCTATCACTGAGATCCGGCCCCAAGTCGTTTAGGCGGTTCGCGATGTCTGCGACAGGCCTGCTGGTGTCATTCTACGACATGCGCGGCTGGCGTCCCTGCGGTTAGTGCAGCTCCCTGAACTGTCCAGGAAGCTCGGGCTGCGTGCGAAGCTGCTAGCCTGAGGCGCCAGCCTCGTTGAACGAGAGATTCGCGCGTGAAGGTGCCGATTCGTCCACTTCCGGATAAGGTTGCAGCCAAATCTCGTGGCACAGGCGAACTTTGAGTTGCTCGTAGACGTACAAGCGAGTGTTGTTGTCCAGAGCGCTCCTCAGAGCTATGGCCCTTTCGACGGGATCTCTGATGGAGTTTGCTCCGGCTTTGCTGTCGATGGAAAGCTCCTCTAGCTCGAAGCTGGCGAAAGATCTGCCGGCGCGGAAAGCTCGCTTTGCGCGTGTGAGGAAGTTCAGTGCGATCCCCGTCTTGAGCGGGATAGGCAGGAGCATAAGATCGGTTCCGCAGAACTCGTGCCAGTCATCAAGTTCGGGAGCGTCATCCCTCGCTCCTTCTGCAGCGTCAACGAGTGCTTTCGCGGCCTTCCAATCGTCAGGAAGATTGAGGAAGTCCGTCGGGACAGGACGCTCCCATTCATAGATGTGGAACCTGGCAGCCAAAAACTCCGGATCAACTGGCACAGGCTTTGGTGTGTCTTTCTTCACGGCTGGCGCCTCCTTGGGTTGCTTTTGTGGAACGGCGCGCTTAGTTGCCGTCTTTTTGTTGCCTTTTTGTGGCTTGGTGACTTTTGTAGAGGGCTTGGTGGGAGTCGGTTGCGCTGAGTCGACCACTCTGCTGGGTGTAGCACTGGACTGGCTTTCCGGTGCCGGCGGGAGCATCGCAGGCTGCTTGATGCGGGAGCTGGTGGCAAAATCTCTGACCGAGGTGGTCGTATTACTTGCTGGCGCGGCGCTTTGCGAAGCAACTTGATCGGAGAGCGTGGCAGTGCTGGAGCTCTGCGCGTTACTGTGGCAATTGGTAGTAGACATGGGCGGTTTGCCGCGTGCTGGAGCCATGCCCGCATCCATGTTGGCAGGTAGTAGTTTGCGAAGTGTCTGCTTTGCTGGTGTTGGTGTCGGTGTCGAGCTTGGCCGTGTGGTCTTCGAGGGGTCGGTCGTGCCGTTGGAAGGCCGGGAGAGCTGCTTTATAGCGGTGTCGTCGAGGCCGGCCGCTTGCTTTGCTCGCAGACTTCTGCGGCTCTGGCGCATGCCGCGACCATATTGCTCGCTGGGGAGATCCGACTCCATGGTAGCATGCTCTGTAACGTTCTGCTGTTGACTGGATATGCCTTGGATGATACTTTTCTCGCTCCACGCAAAGATAGCTCTGCTTGTTGGTGGTCATGTTTGAATCCATCGTTAGGTACAGTGAAAGGTCAGCACCACGGTCAATACACGATGCAAGGCAGTGGTTGCTGATGCTGAAAGGCAACTGCTTTGTATACGGACAACGGTGACTGATGAGGAAGTGGCAATCCTATGATGTACACGTCACGGGAAGTACCTTACCTATAGCCCAAGACTGACCTTTAAAGCGTGATTGCTAGCATGTTCCTGACGGCAGCCAACAGCTGCACATCTAAAAGTACGACTACGATTTCAAGCAGTCGAATCTATTGGTCTGCCACTTGTGACTTGCGGGTTTGTCATTTCGGACGGTACCCGGATTCGCAATCAGGTGGGTTGAACGAATTGTGAGGTGACAGGCTTGCAAATGACCGGTGAGAGAAAGGCTGTACTGTGTCTTAGCCATGGATACATGTACTGTAGAAAAAATGAGGAGGTGGACGTTGCGAGTCGTAAGGAAAGCTTAGGGAGATCGTACCTGGTCGCCGGATCGCGTTACTAACCTAATAAAGCATAGCGCCTTGCATCTTCGATCGATCCCCATTTAAGATCGCGTCTTTCACGCGTCAAGTCGTGGGGCGAAAAGTGATGACATAGTAGGTGCCATTGGCTTGAGTGCTCGATTTCCTTTCGTTTGAGGAGTTGCATTTCATGTTTGCTTCTCTCTTGTAGGCATCCTTCGATTTGAGATAAGAACCCTCTTCACAAGCATCTTCAGACGACGACATCTACATCGTCGGCTTGGGTTCTCTACGCCGCCATGTCTTCAGAACCCGTCGCTTCGGCGGAGACGACACCACCGACCTCGCCAGAAACACGCGATAATGGACTCACGGAAGCGATGCGGAAAGAGGAAGAGCAGATGGCTAAAGCACGAGAGAAGGAAGATGCCAAGAGGGAACGCAAGCTGGCTGCCGACCGAAAGAAGGATATAGAGGGAGGATCAAGTGCTGTTGATACCAAGTACAAAGCTCTAGAGTACTTGCTAAGTCAGAGCAAACTGTATTCGACAATCATGCTCCAGCAAATGACCCAGCAAGAGGACGCTGAAACGGCGAAAGATGAGAAGAGCAAGCAGCGTGCTGCCAAGAAGGAAGAAAAGGCGGAACAAGCTGCTGCCGCTATGCAGAAGCGGACTACAAGGAAGGGCGCAGTGGAAGAAGAAGACGCGAAAGGCGAGACCAAGGAGCTGCCTCGACGTGGTCGAGGACGACCTGCCAAGAGCACGAAGACTGAAAAGTCGGGCAAGATCTCAGACTACCTCTCCAAGAAGGACCTGGAGGAGAAGGCGGGCCAGGCGTCCATCTCCGAGGCTCTCGCAGAAGAGTCCAAAGATGATGTGAAGCCTAGTGATATTGGCATGCAAAACCTGCGCTCAGCGAAGCAGCCCGATCTAGTCACAGGAGGATTGATGCGGACATACCAACTAGAAGGTCTGGAGTGGCTGCAATCTCTATACGAAAACGGACTGAACGGCATTCTTGCCGACGAGATGGGGTTAGGAAAGACGATCCAGACCATCTCATTCATCGCTTTCCTGCGTGAAAAGGGTATCAACGGGCCTTTCCTTATTGCAGCACCCCTGAGTACAACCAGCAACTGGGTAGCAGAGTTCAAGAAGTGGACGCCGGATATCCCCGTCGTTCTATACCACGGAAGCAAACAGGAACGCGAAGAGATGCGGAGAAAGCAACTCCGGAATCCCAGCAGCAAAGACTTCCCTGTCATTTGCACAAGCTACGAGATCTGCATGAACGACCGCAAGCATCTGTCTCATTTTGGATGGAAGTTCATCATCATTGATGAGGGTCACCGCATCAAGAACATGAACTGCAAGTTGATCCGTGAACTTCAATCGTACCAGTCTGCCAATCGCCTCTTGATCACCGGCACACCTCTACAAAACAATCTAGCCGAGCTATGGGCACTCTTGCACTTCTTGATGCCCAGCATCTTCAACAACTTCGAGTCGTTCGAGTCCTGGTTCGACTTCAGCGCACTCAAGGAAAAGGGCGGCGCCGAGCAGATTTTGTCCGAAGACAGACAGAAGAACCTAGTAACAAGTCTGCACGCGGTCCTGAAACCCTTCCTGCTTCGAAGGATCAAGGCAGATGTCGAGACCTCTTTGCCCAAGAAGCGAGAATACGTTCTGTACGCGCCGCTAACTCAGACGCAACGAGAGTTGTATCAAGAGATTCTAGATGGCAATAGTAGAGCCTACTTGGAAAACAAACTGGTAGAGAGTATCAGCCGCAGTGCAACGCCAGGCAGCACACGCAACAGTAGCCGCAAACGCAAGGCTGCCAGTGAGGCCACCACTCCTCAGAAAAGCACCAAGACAAGTCGTGCATCGACACCAGCCACTGGTACCGCCAGCACCACCCGCGCGAGAAAGGCAAAGAAGAACCAACAATACGAAGAACTCTCCGACACAAAGTACTTCCAACAGCTCGAAGACGAGCCCTCATCGCCCACCTCCGAAGCTTCTGAAGAAGAAGACGAAGAACAGACCGAACGCTCCAAAACCCTCGCCCTCGCCAAACGCGAAATCGCCCACAAAAAACTCCTCAACCCCATCATGCAACTGCGCCAATGCTGCAACTCGCCCCACAACTTCTACTACCCCTTCGACCTCTCCGACAACACCCCCGTCGACGAAACTCTGGTAACCGAAAGCGGCAAAATGCTACTCCTCGACCGCCTCCTCCCAGAGCTGATCCAAAAGGGCCACAAAATTCTCATCTTCTCGCAGTTCAAAACCCAATTAGACCTCCTCGAGACCTACTGCGAAGAGCTCCGCGGCTGGCCGACCTGCCGCATCGACGGCTCGATAGCCCAATCAGACCGTCAAGAGCAAATCCTGGCCTTCAACGAGCCTGACAGCGAGACGAGGATTTTCTTGCTTTCCACGAGGGCTGGTGGGCAGGGGATCAATCTCGCGGCGGCGGATACGGTCCTCCTCTTCGACAGCGACTGGAACCCGCAGCAGGACTTGCAGGCTCAGGATCGCGCTCACAGGATCGGGCAGACGCGCCCGGTCATCGTTTATCGGTTCGCGACCAAGGGCACTGTCGAGCAGATGCTGCTGGAGAAGGCTGATAGTAAGAGGAGATTGGAGAAGCTTGTTATTTCCAAGGGGAAGTTCAAGTCTATGCGCGGCGGCGATGCGGGAGGGGCGGATTTCGCCGAGCTGCAGAGGTTGTTGGCGCAGGCGGACGGGGAGAGGATTGATGTGGATGAGGAGGGTGGGAAGAGGTTGTTGAGTGATGGGGATTTGGCGATTTTGACGGATCGCAGTGAGGAGGCGTTTGAGAGGGCGGAGAAGGGGTTGGATGTTGCGGGGAGTGCGTTCAAGGCTGTTGTTACGAAGAAGGATGGCGAGGGTGGGTTGTTGGAGAGCTTGCAGAAGTAAGGGAGGGGAGGGTTTGGATTGTGTTATGTGCAGCGTTACGGAGTCTCGTTGCATTCTGGTTTTGGTTTAGCGATCCGTGGGCGTCTGGATGTATTGAATAGTTAATGTCAACGTACTGGTTTAGAGCAAGACGTTGATTACAAGTTCTGCAAGACGTCGGTCGACTATCTAGTAAGAGCATATGGGCTCAAAGCAACTCCTTAACATGGTAACTATCCTCATGGACGCGAGCATGCACAAGATTGAGAGTAGGTGTAACGTCGCGTGAACTAGCTGTGTCTATTTATCTACCGTGCTACTTCATCGGCGTCGTCGATAATTCGTGACAGTATCGCTTCTCTTCTCTTGCATTCGCTTATCGTAGGCTGGCATTACTCATGGCTTCTTTACTGGGTGGTGACCTTGCCGTCGTTCTCGACGTTGATGTGCTCGTTGGTGGAGAGAGAGTGGACCTTGTCCTCGGGGAACGAGGCGCTGGGGTGTGTTAGAGGAATGACTCGGAGAGATGGTATCGTGGTAGAGAGACGTACGTGAAGCCGGGTACGAGCTTGAACTCGTGCTCGATCTTGCCGCCCTGGTCGGTGCAGTGCTTCTTGGCCCTGCAGTGTGTTAGTGATGGATCAACATTGTATGGCGAAGCGGAACTTACTCCTCCAGCTTGTCCTTGCTGGCACCATCCTTGAGGGAGACCTAGTAAGGTTAGTGTGGCTGGACATGTAGAGGTAGGACGTGTTGGTTCATACGTTAATCTGAGGCATCTTGTTTCTGGTTGTGGTTGTGAGTAAACGGGTAGTTCGATACGTGGTGGCGGAGTGTAAATTATGAAGTGATTGGAGTGAGGAAGAAAGGTAGGAGAAGTGTGGAAGAAGTGATTAGGAGATTATAAGACGATAAGAATGGTAAACAAGATGGCGAACGCTGTCGCCTGACCTGACCTTGATGCCCCATCCCACTATCGTCGGCCCACCACTGCAGAGTGACGTGCGAGAGTCGAGAAGAAGCACATGCTAAGCCGAACTTCCAGGTGCAGAATAGGCTTACGGCTGTACCCGTTCGACCCCGGATCTCGGTCTTCGGCCTTGCCTTCGAGAAAAAGTTCAAGACTCTCAAGCGCGCGACCTTGCGACCGACCAGAGCGAGTCCGTTCCGCTACAACTCGCATTAACACCACCCAACATGGCGGGAGAGGATCAGAGCCACACGGCTCATCGCCCGGCCAAAAAAGAAAAGGCCAAGAACTCGGGCCAGCCCAACCCAAAGGCATTTGCCTTCAACGCTCCCGGAAAACTCGCCAAAAACGCTGCACGAAGCGGCGACGTCAAGGAAAAGAGACTCCATGTCCCACTCGTCGACAGATTGCCGGAGGAGGCACCACCACTGGTTGTGGGTGTCGTCGGTCCGCCCGGTGTGGGCAAGACGACCTTGATCAAGAGCTTGGTGAAGAAGTACACAAAACAGACCATCCAGCAGCCGCAGGGACCCATCACAATCGTTACGAGCAAGAAGAGGCGCCTGACATTCTTCGAGGTACCTTCCGACAGTCTGGCTTCTGCGATTGACACCGCCAAGGTCGTCGATATTGTTCTGCTCATGATCGACGGTAATTTTGGATTCGAGATGGAGACCATGGAGTTCTTGAACGTCTTGTCCAGCTCCGGTATGCCTGGTAACATCTTCGGTATCCTCACCCACTTGGATCTCTTCAAGAAGCAGGATGCGCTCAAGGCTCAGAAGAAGAGGCTGAAGCACCGTTTCTGGAGTGAACTCTACCAAGGCGCAAAGCTGTTCTACCTTTCTGGTGTGATCAACGGCAGATACCCGGATCGCGAAATCCTCAACTTGTCGCGCTTCCTCAGTGTGATGAAGAACCCCAGACCTCTCATCTGGCGCAACAGCCACCCTTACGCACTCGCGGATCGCATGCTGGACCTCACACCACCCACGAGCATTGAACAGGACCCCAAATGCGACCGTACAGTCGCGCTGTACGGCTACCTCCGAGGAACCAACTTCCCTTCACACAACGCCAGAGTCCATGTGCCCGGTATTGGCGATCTCGAAGTGAGCCAGATCGAAGGTCTGCCCGATCCTTGCCCTACACCGCAATTTGAGCAAGCGCAGGAGAAAGCAGGCATTATCAAGAAGCGCAAGCGTCTCGATCAAAAGCAAAAGGTCATATATGCGCCTATGAGCGATGTAGGTGGTGTTCTCATGGACAAGGACGCAGTATACATCGATGTGAAGAGCAACAACTTCGACGTCGGATCGGATGACGAGGGTGAACGCGGCTTTGGCGAGCAAATGATGGTTGGTCTGCAAGGAGGAAGGAAGCTACTGGGCGAGGACGATCAGGGCATCAGCTTGTTCGGGAAGGGCATGCGAATCCAGAACCTGGAGGACGACGATGAAGAAGAGGCACATGACACTGGAAGAAAGGGCCGTCGTACAGCTAGATTCGCCGAGGGAAACGATGGCGATGCAGGCGATTCTCAAGATGAAGCAGGTTTCGACAGTGCCGACTCAGACGACGAGGCCGATCTCGAGCGTCTGCAGAAAACGTCTGGAAAGATGGAAAGTGCCCGCAAGAACAAGGAGAGCAAAGACAAGGAAGTCGAGGGCGACATCGCGTTCGCCGACTCAGACAGTGATCTGGGAAGCATTTCTTCCGTCTCTGACCAAGAACTTGAGGAAGGTGCGAGCGACGAGGATGAGGAGGAATTTTCGGATGACGACGACGACGGCGAGACGACGTGGAAGAGTCGATTGGCGGAGCGGGCACATGCTAGGCACAGTCGCAAGCAACCTTATCGGGTTGCTGAGTTGGCGAGACTCATGTACGACGACATGCTTTCCGCCGTGCAGGTCGTTCGCAAGTGGAGAGGCGAAGAGACTGAGAAAGCTGAGGGAGACGATGAGGACGCAGAGGATGAGCTCTTCGAAAGGAGGATACCTGGACAGTCTGACGAGGAAGACCGCATGGTGCCGGCCTTTGATGACCAAGCGCTGGAGAACAAGTGGACCAACGAGGAGAACATTGACGCATTGAAGAAACGCTTTGCAGCAAGGACACCAACAGGTGTCAACGCAGAGGGACTTGGTGAGTTCGAAGGGTTTGATGGGGATGGTGAAGGCGATGAGGACGACGAGGGTGATGGCGAGTTCGAGGATCTCGAGAACGCCGGAGACGATGCCGGCGACAACGATGGCGCAAAGGAAGCGGAAGATCTCGAGACAGAGCGTGAGAAGAACGCCCGTCGCAAGGAAGAACTGAAGCTTCGTTTCGAAGAGGAAGACCGAGAGGGGTTCTTGAACCCGAAGAATGCCAACCGCGACGCCAATGGCGAAAACGAGGAGCGCGAATTCGGCGAAGATGAATGGTACGACGCACAGAAGGCACTGCTTCAGAAGCAACAAGATATCAACCGGAGAGAGTTCGAGCAATTGGACGAATCGTCCCGAGTGCGCGCCGAGGGCTACAAAGCAGGCACCTACGCGCGACTGGTGCTGCACAACGTCCCTTCAGAGTTCATCGAAAACTACAACCCAAGATACCCCCTCCTCGTCGGCGGACTTCAACCCACAGAAGAACGCATGGGCTTCGTCCAAGTCCGCATCAAGCGCCACAGATGGCACAAGAAGATCCTCAAGACCAACGACCCGTTGATCGTCAGCTTGGGATGGCGCCGCTTCCAGACAACACCCGTGTACAGCATCCACGAGAACCGAATGCGCCACCGCATGCTCAAGTACACACCCGAACACATGCACTGCACGGGTACCTTCTACGGCCCCCTCGCGGCGCCCAACACGGGCTTCTGCGCCGTGCAGTCCTTCTCCAACAAAAACCCCGGCTTCCGCCTCGCGGCCACAGGCGTAGTCCTCAACGTCGACGAAGGCACCGAAATCGTCAAGAAGCTCAAATTGACCGGCCACCCCTACAAGATCTTCAAAAACACGGCTTTCATCAAGGACATGTTCAGCACCTCGCTCGAAATCGCCAAGTTTGAGGGCGCCTCCATCCGCACCGTCTCCGGCATCCGCGGTCAGATCAAGAAAGCCCTCTCCAAGCCCGAAGGCCACTTCAGAGCCACCTTCGAAGACAAGATCCTCATGAGCGACATTGTCTTCCTGCGCGCCTGGTACCCTGTCAAACCCCATAGATTCTACAACCCCGTCACCAACCTGCTCGAAGGCGGCGAGGCCGACTCATGGGGCGGCATGCGCTTGACCGGCCAGGTTCGCGCCGACCTGAACATCCCGACGCCCAAGGAGGCCAACTCCGCTTACCGCGACATTGAGCGCCAGGAGAGGCACTTCAACCCGCTGCGCGTCCCGCGTAAACTGCAAGCCGAGCTGCCTTTCAAGTCGCAGATCGTGCAGATGAAGCCGCAGAAGAAGGAAGGGTATGTGGCTAAGCGTGCTGTTGTGGCGGACGGCGAGGATAAGAAGGCGAGGAGGTTGATGCAGCAGGTGCAGTTGCTGCGGAACGAGAAGGTCGAGAAGAGACGTCTCAAGCAAGAGGAGAGGAAGCAGCCGTACAAGGCCAAGGTTGCCGAGAACGAGGAGATGCGCAGGGCGAGAGAGAAGAGGGAGAGGGATGAGTTCTGGCGCCGGGAGGGCAAGAAGAGAGGCAGGGATGATGGTGCTGGTGGCGGTGGGAAGAGGGCGAAGAGGGGTTAGAAATATTCGCTTGAGGCCTACGGACGGTTCCCTAAATGTATAGGACGGTATTGTAACATTCGCGAATGAGACGCTCCCATTCAATTCAATGATAGTGTTGACATACCGGGATCGAATATCGTCCTCTCTGCTCACAAGTCAATCGATCCAGTAGGTACTCCGCGACAACGGAAAAGCAAGACAGACGGTCACAGGTCTCCCAAAGCATCACTCTTGGTGGAGCAAACCTCAATTAAGAACGTCTTAACCATCCTCTCGTGACTACATGTAACCAAACAATCAATGCTCCCTCCTGAAACTCTCGATCTCTCGAAGAACCAAACCCAACCCTAACCCTGTGGACCACATCAGTCACCACCACAGGATCCATGTGTGGAACAATAGCCAGGCGTGCTCTCTGCACCGGTCGATCGATACCATACCTATCTGCAGTGATTGGTTCCACTGGGCATCTCACCTTTCACCACATGGCTTTCCCAATAGAATGGTTCGTACCCATCCGTGGCTCGCACGTGGATTCCAAGAAAACACCCGGGATAAGCAGTACACGATGCACTCCGCACGCAAAGAGCGGAACACCCGTCAGGATCAAGTACGACGGCCATTATGTGAAACACAACGGATCCAGCGCATCGGTAAGGAAACTCCTCTTCATGTATTCGGGTATCATCCTGTCATCGTATACAAAAAATCACCCCCAAAAATGCCGCACAAACAAACACAAGGAAAAGGGTTTGACTTGCAGTCAGGAAATGGAAAAAATGCCTCAGACCTGCCCATCTCTTGGGCCGCTTTGATGAGGGGCCTCTTCCGCCTCGTCTTCCTCCTCGAAGCCTTCGTCGACGCCCTGTTTTCTTCTGCGGGAGCGCCACCACTCGACCCTGAGCATGTCGCTGAACAAGGCTCCTTGGCCGGATCGGCTGTGTCTTCGCTTTCTGGCGCTTCGTGATCGTCTGCCTAGAGGTAGCGAGTTGGACCGTAGTAGACCGGCGCGCTGGTCTTCGGTGTCGGCGTCGGCGGTCGCTTCGTCATCGACAGTGCCGTCGGCAACAGCAACGTTTGGACCGCTGCTTGAATGCGGACGCGAGCGAATTGCCGAAGTTGACGTCGGGCGAGCGTTGGCAGAAGAGCGACGACGTCCGTTGATCGTGCCGTAGTGACCTGCGTCTTCTTCAGCAGCGTCGTCCAGCATCTCCCAAATGTTGTAGATTTCCTTGAGCGTAGAAGCGCGTTTGCGACGCCTGGTGGTGGCCGGCGAGTGCGCGCTGTTACTTCCCCGGCTAGACCTGACTTTGCTAATGAGTGGGCTTCCTTCGCTGTGGGCTGAGCGTCGGAGATCCTCTTCGGAGCCAGCCTCTTCGTCGGTGGCTGCAGAAGATGCAGTATCCGTGTCTGGTTCGCCAACGAAACCCATGCCCGGCGCAAGAACCGTCTGTGGTATTTCGGCCTGAGCCATTTGATGACGGCGGTCTTGTTCATCGCCATCAATATCGTCTTCCAAGCGCCAGCTGAGAGCCAAAACTCCTGCAAGGAGGATGAACGTGCCGAGTCCGATGAGGCCGGCGTGCAGTGGCGGTAGACGATCGGTCTGGCGAAAGTAGATCAATCCATCGAGAATCGCGACGATGTTGTAAATGCAGAAGACGAATGGGTAGAGCACGCTCGTCGAGACGAGCTTCAAGCCCAAGTGTAGATAGTAAAGTTGCGTGAGCGCCAACACCAGGAATGCCAGGACGAGGAGCCAGCTCTGGTATGATCGAAATTCGTTGACGTGATCTGTCAAGCTCCTGACGATCAATTCGACCGCACTCTTCGCAAGCAGGAGAGCGTGTGCCGACAAGATACCAGATAACAACCCGTACGCCATACCACGTATCAACAAGATCTTTGGACTTTCTCTCTTGTGTACTGCAATGAGATGGCGTAACGCGAAATCCATGACCAGTATTCCTACTGCAAACACCAGTGATAGAATGAACCAAACCAGGAAGTTCGGATACCACAATAGTCGCAGCAGTTGTTCCAGGTTGTGACTTGGCTCCGGCAGGGCGGAGAACAAGCTGATGAGCACAGCACCACCAGCGACCAATGCCGTTCCCGCCAGTGTTCTCCAAGTCCAAGACTCTTTCAATATCAGACTGGCCATGATGCTATTGAAGACCAGCCCCGATGCTTGCAAGGTGCTGAGCAGCGGCAGCGGCAGTGTTGTGATTTGGATGGTAGAGCCGATGATGTTGGCGAGCAGGAACAGCGACATGCCAATCTGCCATCGTCGACGTCGGTAGGGCGCGCGTCGAGTCTCATGGTCCTCTTTGGAGTCCTCTAGCATGTGCGACTTGCGCTGGAGGGTCAGGCCGACGGACTGGACGCATGTTGACAGCAGGCCGACGATGATACCCACGGCGACGCCAGCGCCTGGAGAGATGTCGCCCATGGTGAGAGGGAGTGTCGTTCGCTGTGTGGTGCGAGAGCGGTGTATACTGGGTCGGCTTTCGATTGGGCCTAGACCTAGGCTTATTAGTCTACCCAGGTAGGCTTTGGAGAGGGTGGAGTTCGATGTCGGCGTGCTATTGTAGCGAGAGGGCCATGGTGTCGTTTGTTCAGAGGGTTCGCTCGTGACTTTTGCCAGCAAGCAAGTGCAATGTATGAACGAGGGATGTTGCAGTGTATGGCGTCAAGTGGCGCGTAGCAGTAGTAGTAGTGTCGACGGGCAGGTGATCCTAGCGTTGCGTAGGTTGTTATGAGGCGAGAGGCGAGTCTCAATCTGGGCCGATCCGGCTGCGTCAGTACCTACCCTAGTGAGCTCCAACGTCAACTGCGCCTGCTGCTGCTCCAACAAGTGTGCCTGGCTAAACACCCCGATATTCATACATCTCCGCCACTAATACATCTCGACTTACCTACCCACCTCCAAGCTATACCCTCTCCAATACAAAAGTCCTTCACCTCCCAAACACACCCCGATCAACCACCCACCATGTCCCAAATACACAGCATGTCCGACTCGCAAGTCGACACGGAGCTGCGCAAAATGACCGCCTTCATCCGGCAAGAAGCGCTCGAGAAGGCGCGCGAGATCCACCTCAAAGCCGACGAGGAGTTCAGCATTGAGAAGAGCAAGCTGGTGCGCCAGGAGACCCAGCGCATCGACGCCGAGTACGAGAAGAAGCACACCCAGGCCGGCATGAGCCAGCAGATCACCGCCTCCACCCTCGCCAACCGCCAGCGCCTGCGCGTCCTCAGCAGCAAGCAACAGCTGCTCGACGGCCTGTTCGAGGACGCCGGCAAGAAGCTGGCCGAGACTGTCGGGTCTGGCAACGGCGGCAGCAAGAAGGGCAAGAAGAACGGCGGCGGCAACGGTGGCTTCGACTACGAGAACGTGCTCAAGGGCCTTGTGCTCGAGGGTCTGTACGCGCTGGTGGAGAGCAAGGTCTCCGTCCGCTGCAGGAAAAAGGACACCGACGTTGTCAAGAAGGCTGCCGAGAGCGCGAAGAAGGAGTACGCCGAGAAGCTCAAGGGCCGGGAGGTTGAGATTACCGTGGACGAGAAGGAGAACCTGCCCGAGGGATCGTGAGTCTCCCTGTAACGAAATTTCGGCCTACACTTTCGAGTGGGGTTAAATCACGCATTGTACTAATGGACTTCTCACAGAGCCGGCGGCATCGTCATGTTCAACGGCACTGGCAAGATCGAGATCAACAATACCTTCGAAGAGCGCCTGAAGCTCCTCGAGACCGACGCCCTGCCCTCCGTCCGTCTCTCGCTGTTCGGCGAGAACGAGAACCGTCGCTTCAAGGACTAAGCTCCCTGCTTGCGTAGCTGACTCCAACCCCCCACACCCTCGGTCTTGACCTTGACTGTCAACGGATAGAACAGCGATACCAAGCGAGCGCCTGAAGCGGCACGGCATTGCACGGCACGGCATAGCACGGGGAGGCTGTAAATATGGCTTTCATCGCGAGGGTCGTGATTGGAAGTTCTTGTTGCTATATCCGATGTTATAACTATCTCTTTCTCGTCACCTCGAAGTAGTCCTTACATATGAGCGTTCTCGTCTTTAGTGCCGTGCTCTCATTTCCCCACTGTTTTTGTGTGGCGAGTTACCGAAGACGTTGCGTGTGATGGTCTATGATCTGACATCAACGGGAAATCGTAAACCGACAGCCCTTGCGAACGATTAGTGCAAACGAAGCATAAGATTGATTTGACTGACACTTTCAACGGCATTTGGTATAGGGTTTTACTTCCGACCCTAACACATGCGGCGTTCGGATACAATTTAGTCTACGTGATAACACTACTAGCATCATCAACACCATCAACATCGTCAAGAAGCCCATCGTCCTCATCAGCGGAAGAAGAGGCAGCAGCAGCACCCGCCTCGACATCACCGTCATCACCATGGCCAACAACGTCGTCCCTCCAAGTCACCTTCCGCCCTGGTTTCCCTTGAACACCTTTCACGTCGCGTACAGTCTCATCAGCATCATCATCATCAGCTTCATCGCCTCCGATTCCACTCGTATCCCCACCACCAGACTGCCTCCTCAAGAATTTCTCCAAAACGCCCGCACTCAGACGATTGCCACTACTACTACCACCCTCGAAAGCCCCCTTCCTCGGCTTCGGTTTCGTTCGGACGGCGCACTCTAGCCTGACGACCAGTCTCTCCAACGCACTTTTCGCTTCAGTGCGTTTGAGATGACTCGTACCCGCATCTCTAATCTTACTGCATATTACGCGGAGCTGGGCGACGAGGGAGTCGACCTGGGCATTGAAGGAGAGTTCGGCTGGGGATTGGGGGGTTGTGGTGTGGGAGAAGAGGGTTGGGTGTGCTTCCGATTTGACTTCTTCCACCTTGGAGAGGAAAGCGAAATCGGAAAACCCGGCGTCGATGGCAATGTCGAGGAGATCGGCGAGAGAGTGCAGGGTTGTGTAGTCTGTTGATTCGGAAACGTGGAAGGAAGGGTGCTTTTTCAATTTGAGCAGGAGGCGGACGCCCGTGGATGGAGATGCCGGGTCGATTTCTTCGTCTGGCGGCGCGTCGAGGAGGATATGCAAGGCGAGTTTACGCCGGATGTGATGCTGGCGGAGAGATGTTGCTGGGAGGGTTGCGATGGCGCGGCAGAGGAGGTGGCGGGATATGGATGAGGCGTGCAGGATCTGGCGCGTGGTTTCGCGGCTTATTGTCTGGTATTCATTCTCTGTGGTGCTGGATTCGAGGATGATGCGCATGGTGCTCTCGATGAGGGATTGCAGTTTGATGTCAGATCTTGCGTTCTCGTCGTTGTTCAGGAGTATGAGTTCGGCGAGCGCGCATGCTAAATCGATGGGTGTGGCTCGGGGCGCGATCGCCGCCATCATGCGGAGTGTTATGTCGAGATTCTGAGGAAATGCCGTCGCGTTGCTGCTTTTGCCAGGCTCTGCAGCATCTCGGAATGTTTGACCAGCATGTGTTTCACTCAGCGAAAAGGCCAGGTCTGGGAGGTCGTGATCGCTCTTCACAAGCGCATTCACGACCGCCACGTACGACTCGCACAAGTCCTCGGCCTCTTCCTCGAAGATTTGACTATGCATCCATGAAACCAAGGGTCTAGGTAAACCCTTCTGTGATGCCACGACAGCGAGAAAGCCGGAAGAGCAAGCACGTATCCTCGATGAATCGTCCCGTAGGAAAGCCAGCCCGCACGCGTCTAGCTCTTTCACCGGAAACTCAACCTTCATCTTATCATTACACTCACCGTGAAAGAAGTAGAAGGTCTCTTCCCCTCGCAGAGCATCCGTACGGTCCATCGCCATCAACACTCTCTCTCCCTCGTCGCTGTCCTGTGCAAATGATGCCGCGATGGTTTTGTTCATATTTGCATCCCGAGCTCTGCTCTCTTGCTCTTGCTGTAACTTCTGCGCCGCTTGCATGTATGCCTCTGTCTGTGCAATCTTTTGCTCGCTTTCAGCCTGTTGCGCGGTTCGCTTGGCCATACTCAGCAGACTGTATTTGTACTTTGTCGTTGGCGGAGGGCTCAAAGGTCGCCATGACTCTCGTGCCTTCTTTTTGATCTTCTCTTCGCCCAAACGTGTACTGCTTCTAGTGGGCTTCGGCATTTCAACTTTCTCCGGAGCGGGTGGTGTAAGCCTGCGCTTCTTGCGCGGCGCGAATGAATCCAGATCGGCAAGTTCCTCGTCGCTGCTTGAAGAAGACATGCTGGCGGAGTCCGAGTTCGTAACCGCTGGGACACCGTTCTTGATTATGCGCCTGCTCGAGCTCTGTGAGCTCATACCAGAGAAGCTGGTGAGAGTCGAGCAGAACGACGTGTTGGCCGCAACCTTTGCGTCAGCTACCGGCACACGAATCGGTGCTGTCATGAGAGGGCTCGAAGGCGGCGGCACCGCAGACGAAGGTATCTCTACAGCCTCAAGAGACCGCATCTTGGACGGACTTTCCTTCAACGAGGACTGAACAGATGTCAAGCCTGAACTTGCTGGAGGCGCGTTTTGAAGATCGCGCATATCCAGTCTCCCCTTCCTAGGCGATCTTCGTGTTGGTGTTGAGAGTTCTGAATGCTCCTCTTCGAGAAGTTGTGTTTCCATGCGCAGTTTGCTGGGAGACGTCGGATCGTCTTTGCGCGGGCGCCCACGTCCACGCTTCACGGGAGGTATTCCATTACGATGCTGCAACTGCTTGCGCGGCGACTGTGAAGTCTGTCTCTTTACTGGCGAATGCGACCTTTCTCGGGTGTTTGCTCGCGACGAGCTTGAAGAGGCAACTACTATCTCATCGTCTTCGTGCTGTCGCGGAATGTGGTTCTTGGGGATTGTGAAAGGCGTGAAGAAGTCAGTGATAGTTTTGGGTTTCTTTGACATGGTCGCGCGCCATTAGTGATTATGTGAGATGTAGTTGGTGTTGCTAAAGGTCATGGACGAGGACGCGCCGCGTTGACGCGCGAAAGCATGTGACAATGTTGAACGTGGGGAGGTCTTGCCAAAGGGCTCGCGCAAGCTTCATCCATGTGCGGAAACGGCGGACGGACATTCGGTTGGAAGACGGAAATACTGGACTTAGTAATTCTTGTAAATTTTCTACACAGGTAACGCCGAGTGTCGCAATTGTCGACGTCTTCAATGCGTGAACTACCAGGTACTTTTTGTAATCAGCGCGAGGTCATGTGACCAATCCCTACAGACGGTGAATTCACTTCCATTGCAAACCAAACGCGATGAAACGCCAGCGAAACGTGCGTGCGTGCAGTGATCAGCGTCTTGACCCCTTTGGCAACGGCTACTCGGACTGGTTACTAGATGTAGATTTCGCAAATATTGTGAGTGCGTGGACTCATCTCGACTATTGATCAATTGACTGATTTGCTGCCTGGCTGTTCTTTAATGTCTCCACTCGACTGCTGACAGTATTTGCTCACAGTGACGGTGAGAAGGCTTCCTAACTTCCAGGCGATGGATGGCATCATGTCATGGCTGAAGTTTATGCATTCTAAATATGAGTTCACGCTACTCGCAGCCACACGCCGAAGGACCGAGGGCGGATCCATCATCCACGAATGTATGTATGCAGTATGCATAGTCAGATGCTGACAGTACATGAGAAAGGAAATGTGACCTTGTCCAAGAGTTGAATAAGCGAGGAATCGAGGGTCACGATACGAAGTTTGGTTATTACAGGATGAGTGGCGCGGGCGGAACGAGATTGGACATGCGCAATGTACACTTGGCCCGGGCTGACAAGCAGCTCTCATGGGCCATGCTGATGGATCGCTGCGGTGTGGAGGATAGGAGTGGAGAGACGCTCGAGACGCAACGTCGTGGCCCAGCTAGGGGGTGCTTGAGGGGGGGGTGGGATTGATCATGATGCAGGTAATGTCTTGATGATGGGGTGAATGAATGACTGCAATCAAGTATTTCAATCAATTGCAGCGAATAGCAGAAATGCAAAAATCCCCGGGCACGGAGTCGAGGCTGCCGGAGGGTTCAAGCATAAAAAGAGAAGTATCTCACTCGGAATACGGCATTTTCGGAGACCGGTGATATCTAAGCAAGAGTTCCAGCCAGCAAATCGTCGCTGTTCACGACGCCCTAGAGAGCTTTAGCGGCCCTGAGTTGCGTACACTCCTGGGATGCTTGTGTGAGATCCCTTTGTATCAGCAGCACCATCACTGAGGCACCATCTCACCTGTGACCTGTGCAATACTGTAGTACCTACTCACTACTCACTACTCTTGTGCCAATCCCATCTGGTATTCCCTTCCCAGTACTACTCCCGCCCTCCCGCCATACCATACCAGTCGCGCGTGGGATTCCCTCCCAAGATTCCTCTCCCAGCCCAGCCCAGCACGAACTGCACTGGTGCAACTGCTCCCCGATTGTGTCTCATCATCTCGGACCCTTGCCTACAGTACAACTCGCACTCGCACTCTCCCTCACTACCAACCTCACCTCACCCCATCGCATCGCCACCGCTCTACACCACCGACCGCCCTACCGGATCTCGCTTCACTCTCACCATCACCGTCGCCTCATTGGATCGCGCCTGCCGTCGCCATATGCCTGTCGTCCGGACATAGCACCCTCCGGAACTTCCAGGTCCTTGTGCCTCCCGCGGCCTTGTCTCGCCGCACGAGACAACCCTGTGCCCGCCTGGCCATCCATCCATCCTCACAACGCCAATAATGGCTGTATTACCACAACACGAAGACGCCGGCGTCGACGAGCCCGAGCGATCAGCCCCGACCAAGCGCATAAGATGGGCCACACAGCGCGTCTCCGGCAAGAATGGCACGCAGAAGCGCAAGAACATCTTCAATCGCCAACTAGATCGCATGGGCAGCATGAAGGAGAAGCGCGAATCTGCATCCAGCGATCCGAAGGCTTCCGCGCCCGAAGACGACCACAAGGATGCCGCAGACCAACCCCAAAACCGAACAATTTATTTCAACCAACCTTTACCACCCGAAGCCAAGGATAGTGAAGGACATCCTTTGGTACAATACAAGCGCAATAAGATCAGGACGGCAAAATATACGCCCATCAGTTTCCTGCCCAAAAACTTGTGGCTGCAATTCCACAACATTGCAAACGTCTACTTTTTGTTCATCATCATCCTGTCGGTACGTATACGTCAATTTCGGTCATTCCACCATTTTCAATAATCTAACCGTGCCCGACATAGATTTTCCCAATCTTCGGAGCTGAGAACCCTGGCCTTTCAGCCGTCCCACTAATTGTCATCATTGTCGTCACGGCCGTCAAGGACGGAATCGAGGATTGGCGACGTACTGTGCTCGACAACGAACTTAATAACGCGCCAGTGCATCGATTAGTCGACTGGCAAAATGTCAACACCGCCGACGAAGTCATCAACCCCTGGCGGAAATTCAAAAAGGCCAACACCCGGGCTATTCTTTGGGTCTGGCAACATTGGAAGGATTGGAGGGCGAAAAAGGGCAAGAATGGCGACAAGGGGAAGGGTTACGCCGACCGAGCGCTTGATCGATCACCTACGGACCCAGCACAGGATGATAGGAGATACAGTGTTTGGTCCCGCGCGCTCGATGATGACGAGGAACCAGTAGGAGAAAACGAGGCCGGTGAGATGGAAATGACGCCAGTGCCATCACCAACTCCCAACCAAAAGAAGAACGAGGACAAGGAGTACTTTGAAAACGACGAGATGGTGCGCGATCTTAACAACAATGCCGCCAAGCCCGAAGATGCACACCAGCGACTCGCAGTTCCCGCTCCTGGCAAAGCTGCGGCTAAGCAGACCCCGATCAAGAAGTTCTACGGAAGTTTGGTCGATTACACGCAGAATGCGCCAGAGACCGCAAGGTTCAAGAAAGAATACTGGAAGAGCGTGCAAGTCGGTGACTTTGTACGCTTGTACAACGAGGAAGAGATTCCAGCGGACATCATTGTTCTCTCAACCAGTGATTCCGACGGTGCATGCTATGTTGAAACGAAAAACCTGGACGGCGAGACCAATCTCAAAGTGCGACAAGCACTTCACACCGGCCGCAAAGTCAAGCGTGCGAGGGATTGCGAGCGGACCAACTTCAGACTCGAGAGCGAACCGCCACATGCCAACCTGTACTCTTACTCTGGCGCCGTGAGGTGGCAACAAAAGGACCAGGCGCATCCGGATCACCCACCCAAAGAAATGGCCGAGCCTGTTGGTATTAACAACATGCTGCTGCGTGGCTGCACGCTCCGAAACACTGACTGGATTGTTGGAATCGTCGCGTTCACCGGAGAGGAGACCAAGATCATGCTCAACTCGGGCATCACCCCGACCAAGCGCGCCCAAATCTCCAAGGATCTCAACGTCAACGTACTTTACAACTTCGCCATCCTCTTCATCATGTGTTTGGTGGCAGCTGTCATTCAAGGGTGGACATTTGGTAAGGGCAATGAATCGTTGGACTACTTTGAGGTTAGCGAACCCGGCGCCACTCCTGGATACGGCAGCACGCCTGCGATCAACGGATTCATCACTTTCTGGGCTGCCGTCATTTTATTCCAGAATTTGGTCCCCATCTCACTGTACATTTCGCTGGAGATTGTGAGAACAGCACAAGCGTTCTTCATCTACAGCGATACGTACATGTACTACGAAAAGATCGACTACCCTTGCACGCCAAAATCCTGGAACATCTCAGACGACGTCGGTCAGATCGAATACATCTTTTCCGACAAAACGGGTACACTCACGCAAAACGTCATGGAGTTCAAGAAGTGCACAATCAATGGAGTGCCGTACGGCGAAGCCTACACCGAAGCGCAGGCTGGTATGCAAAAACGACAAGGTATTGACACCGAGGCAGCAGGCGCCCAGGCTAGGGCACAAATTGCCAAGGATCGTGAGAGGATGTTGCAAGACATCAGGCGCATGCACGACAACCCTTATCTGCAAGACGACGACCTCACGTTTGTTGCTCCCGATTTCATCAGCGATCTTGCCGGTGAATCAGGCCGCGCTCAAAAAGAAGCCAACGAGCGCTTCATGTTGGCACTGGCACTCTGTCACACTGTCATTACCGAACGCACTCCGGGCGACCCACCAAAAATCGAGTTCAAGGCGCAGTCTCCTGACGAGGCCGCACTTGTCGCAACCGCAAAGGATGTTGGGTTCACAGTCATGGGACGCTCGAACGACGGCAGCATTGTGATCAATCAACATGGCGTCGAGACCGAGTACACCGTGCTCAACACGCTGGAGTTCAACTCGACAAGGAAGCGTATGAGCGCTATCATGCGCATGCCTGACGGTAAGATCATCCTGTTCTGCAAAGGTGCCGACAGCATCATCTACTCTCGTCTGAAGAGAGGTGAGCAAGCTGAGCTGCGCAGGACCACTGCCGAACACCTTGAGATGTTCGCTCGTGAAGGTCTCCGTACACTCTGTATCGCCATGCGTGAGATCGGCGAAGAGGAGTACCAAAAGTGGAACCTTGAGCACGACCTCGCCGCTGCTTCCGTACAGGATCGCGAGGACAAGCTGGAGGCTGTATCCGACGCCATTGAGCGTGAATTGACTTTGATTGGTGGCACTGCCATTGAGGACAGACTCCAGGACGGTGTCCCCGACTCCATTGCCATTCTTGCGCAAGCAGGTATCAAGCTGTGGGTTCTCACTGGCGACAAGGTCGAGACTGCCATCAACATCGGTTTCTCTTGCAACCTACTCGATAACGACATGGATCTTATTCTACTACAACTCGAGGAAGACAGTGTCGACTTTGCTGAGCAGGAACTTGACAAGCATCTTGCAAACTTCGGCATTACTGGATCAGACGAAGAGCTCAAGGCTGCAAAGAAAAACCACGAACCTCCTGCACCTACCCATGCTCTGGTCATTGACGGTGATTCCCTCAAACTGTGTCTCGACGATCGCATTCGCCAAAAGTTCCTGCTTCTGTGTAAAGAGTGTCGATCCGTCTTGTGCTGCCGTGTCTCGCCTGCCCAAAAGGCTGCCGTGGTCCGCATGGTCAAGAACAGTCTGGAAGTCATGACTCTGTCCATTGGCGACGGCGCAAACGATGTTGCTATGATTCAAGAAGCACACGTTGGCGTTGGTATTGCTGGTGAAGAGGGACGTCAAGCTGTCATGAGCGCAGATTACGCTATTGGGCAATTCCGCTTCCTAACGAGACTTATGTTGGTGCACGGCAGGTGGAGTTATAGGAGGTTGTCAGAAACCATTGCCAACTTCTTCTACAAAGTAAGTCTCTGCGAATTCTACTACTCCCACTTTCGATGCTAACAACAGTTTAGAACATTGTCTGGACCTTTGCTTTGTTCTGGTATCAAATTTACGCCAATTTCGACTGCTCTTACGCCTTCGACTACACCTACATTCTACTTTACAACCTGGCTTTCACATCTTTACTGGTCGTCTTCATGGGTATCCTCGACCAGGACGTCGACGACAAGATCTCTATCGCCGTGCCGCAGCTTTACCGTCGCGGTATTGAGCGGAAAGAATGGACGCAGACTAAGTTCTGGATCTACATGATTGATGGCTTGTACCAAAGTGTCATCTGCTTTTACTTCCCCTTTCTGCTGTTCCGCGTTGGAAACTTTGTCACAGAGGACGGCCGGAGTATCAACGATTACAAGCGGCTGGGTGTTTACATTGCAATCCCAGCCGTTGTGGTCGTCAACGCATACCTCATGATGAACACCTACCGCTGGGACTGGTTCATGTGCCTCATCGCCGTCGTCTCCACGCTCTTCATCTTCCTCTGGACTGGCGTCTACACCTCGTTCACTGCAGGTTTCACCTTTTACGGAGCCGGCAGCCAAGTCTTTGGATCGCTATCTTTCTGGGCTGTCTGCCTCATTGCAGTCATCTTGTGCTTGCTGCCTCGATTCCTCGCCAAATCCATCCAGAAGATCTACTTCCCGCGTGATGTCGACATCATTCGCGAGCAAATCCGTCAAGGCAAGTTCGATTACCTGAAGGACGTCGAACCAACAAAGGTTTCCATCGCTCCAGCCGAGAAACTCGCGGGGTCTGCATCCTCGTCTGAGATCTCCAAGCCCGGCGATAACAAGGCCCAAGGCCACGACTACAAGATGAGCGAGGACATGCGACCCATGTACCCACCTTCTGTCGCAGCCACCGCAACCACCCACAACCCACGATCTCACAACGGCTCCGACGGTACAGATTACACCGGTCACCACCGCTTCAGCATCGACCGTGCATTCCCTCACGTCAGCACAGACCACACCAACATGAATGGCCACTTCACCGAAACCACAAACACCCCAACGACACCCGTCATCGCAGCGCCCTTCGATCACGATCCCGAACCCCGAGACTCGTCCAATATACCACCAGGCAGACCCAGCTACGACCGCCCTCGACCCAGCTTCGACCGCCTGCGCAGCTCCTGCGACCGCACGCGTGCCTCTTTCGAGGCAAGCCGCGACTTCACATCCGCCGCCTACCTCGCGCGCGTCGAAAGCAGTAATTCTGTCAACGGGCCCGACGCCCGGGAAGGCCGCAACCGCGCGAATCGCGCGAGCTTACAAGTCGGCGACGGCTACTCCCACTCGCGAGAGCCTTCGTCCAGCAGGCGGCACGAGGTCAGCGACGATTTCAGGTGACTCAAACCGGCCGTCTCGCGGGGAGGAGAAGGGTCGTGACGTTGATGGATGTGATGTGATGTTGATGTGATTTGACGGAAACGGAATGTTTAAGTGGATCATTTATAGAAGACAGGGAAACGGGATGTCAGTTGGAAGAGGGAGGGGGGAAAATGGGATGGGATGGGCTCTCCCTTGGCTTTTGCTCATTACTACTACCACTGGCGGGCCGACTGTTTTTGTTCTTGTGCCGACCCAGCGATCTATCATTTTTTGGGTTTTATTTTGTGCGGGTTCTTTCCTCTTTTTTGCTTGCTTAGTTTGCCTTGTTACCCCCACACACACCCCGAATCTCCAGTTAGAAAAGAGTTGCTCTTTTTTTCTTGTACGTAACGAAATTAACTCTTGAGCGAACCAAAATCGAGATATTCCCTGATTTCAAACGACATTATGCTTCTCTATTCTTTATGCTTATTGATTACATGGTACATTGATAATCATCTACTTCCATCTACGCCCCCATCCTTTTGCTCAGTGTGGAAGGACGCGAGGGCCTAGGAAGGATCACAAGACCATGGCGCCCAGTGCTAGCAACGGGTATACTAGGACTCCTCCTGCTGCTGCTCCCGAGCGTATGCCGCTGTTTTCGTCTTTGCTGCTTGGC
>Ga0265797_10002803_pt1 | contig 28764 bp, 33 predicted proteins | sample P2T30metagenome_FD_192433 | JGI IMG/M metagenome (GOLD analysis project Ga0265797, IMG submission 192433) | Plant litter microbial communities from East Loma Ridge, Irvine, California - P2 T30 | ecosystem: Environmental > Terrestrial > Plant litter > Unclassified | place: USA: California...
TGAGCGCAAGTCCGCCACCTTCGTCTTTACCACGTTCGTCAACCAGACCGGATGGAAGGAGAATGGTATTGCCTGGCTTCTGGGTCTCCTGACATCGTCGTATATCATGGTCGGTGAGTGACATGTTTCTGTGTGTGCTCTAACTATGTGCTTTTGCTCACAGTGGACTGACGAAATATCTGTGGGCAGGCTACGACGCTGGAATGCACCTTTCGGAAGAGATTGAAGATCCTAGGATAGGGGTGCCTCGGGCAATGGTCGGTACCATCGGTTTCAATGGGATACTAGGCTTCGGCGTCCTTCTCGCCATACTCTTTGGTCTGGGCGACATGGACGTCGTACTCGCATCGCCTATAGGCTATCCGATCATTGAGATCCTCCGTTCAGTAACCCGACAGAACACAACCGCGACAACCGCTCTTACCAGTACCCTCGTCGTCACGGCAGTCATAGCTACACTCGGTCTGATAGCCTCATCCTCCCGGACACTCTGGTCGGCCGCATGCGACGGGGTCTTCCCCTTTTCTCGTCATCTGGCAAAGCTCAGTATTCGTCACGACAACCTTCCCGTCTAGTCGATCACCTTCTCAACCATCGCCATGGCTCTCGTCGGGGTCCTGAGCATAGCGTCTACGACGGCTTCCACGGCAGTCATCTCGCTTGCTGTCGTTGCATTACAAATCTCGTATCTGATTCCTGTCGCTGCGATTATCTGTCTTCGACTGAGAGCGAGCGAGGAGATCGTGTGGGGTCCATGGAGACTTCGAGCGTGGATTGGACTGGCCGTCAACATCATCTTCGTCTGCTACACGACACTGACCATTGCCTTCCTCTTGCTTCCTCCTGCCCGTCCGGTGACAGCTGCGAATATGAACTATGCTGGAGTTGTTCTCGGGTTCGTTCTTGTCGGAAGTACGGTGGCCTGGATCACTAGTGGGCGGAAACACTACAAAGGGCCTTTTGTTAACACCGACTGTGTTCCTATGGCCGGGTAGCCGTCGAGTCTCGTTCGAGGGCTATGTCACATTGATATGTCGGTGTTTTTATCTGCTCACGAAGCGGCAGGCCAATTTGAACCGTCTACTTTTGTCTCGACAGAAGATACGCAACTTATTAGATTGCCACTTGTTTACAACGTTCCGTGACGATCTGCCGAGAGTGAAATTGAATGTTACACGGATGATTGTGCTCAGTTGTAGTTCCATCTATCTACCTCGACCTCCATTGAGAAAGCCAGTATTCAATCCAAGCAACAGACACAGGACGAACCTCACGTAGCGAACGACTGGCCGCTTGTGCACATTCTGTAGAGTACATCGGCGCTCCGACAGTCTCTCCCGACATCCCTTGCAAGAAGTCGAGAAGCTTAAGCGCAGGAACACTGTCAACATCTGCAGACTTCTCAGACAGAGCAGCAAGTGAGTTGAGCCAGTCAGAGAGAGGCACAATCTCCAGCCCGCTGCCGATCTTGGGTGCCACCGAAGCCGCCATGTCCTTCCAGTACGTCTTCTGGGGATTGACGAAGTGCATGTACCTGAGCGTCTCTGTCTCACTTGACGAATTAGGCAGCAAAGCCTCAGTCAGGGCATCCGCCAGGATGTCGACGGGAATCCAATCCATGCACCCCATGGGCCCGAGATCAGCCGGCACCTTGCCCAATGCCTTGCAACTCAATACGATGCTTGGGAACCACTCGCTCGAAGACCACATCCCTTTCTGCGACATCACAGGTCCTGCTATCTGCCCGATGCGACAGACAGTGGTCGGAATGCCAAACTTCTCACTCGCATGAGCGAATAGCAATTCCGACACCAGCTTTGACTGTGCATAGCCCATGTCTTCTGCGACGTCGAAGTCTTCGATCTTCAGTTCCGGAATGTCGCCGGTGTACTTCTTATGCCAGCGATTCGCGACCCCGATACTAGACATGAAGGACAGATTGACGAGATTGGGTGCACTCTTGGCCATCTCGAGTATTTGCAAACACCCTTCGAACTGCGGCTCGAAGCACGACAGAGGCAGATTGAAGTCGACTGGCCATGCGTTATGAATGATATGAGTTGTTTCCTCTTGAAGCTTCTGGTATGCATCGTTGGTGAGACTGAAATGCTTCTCAGACAGATCAACTTCCAAGAACTGGACCTTCGAAAACTCCAAGGCAAGGCCTCGCCCTTTGTGTAACCCTGCCTGTCGCTCTGCATTGCCGCCGGTTCGATTGAGACACACCACTTTCTCGACTGCCGCACTGCGCAGCAAGCGGTCCAGGATGTAGGAACCGAGTGATCCGGTGGAGCCTGTGAGGACCACACTCTTGGGTGGTTCGTCCAAGTCTTCGATCTTCCGTTGGAAAGTCTTCAGGATGCTCTCGATACTTTCGTCCGACTTGCTGTCTTTGCGAGGTTGAGGAGACTGTTCCAGCAGCCCAAGAAGACCGGCAGCCAATTTCGCAGGACTCGGGTTCTGGTAGATGGTCTTTGGAGCGAACGATACGCCGGATTGGAGTTGTTGCCTTGCTATGCTGGTTCTGAGATGCCGAAACAATCTCATGACTTTCAGTGAGTCGAAGCCGCATTGGAAGATATTGACGTCCGGTCTTATACTCCTGCCGAGATATACCTCGTCAGAAAGAAGGATGGTCAAAGAAGATGTTAATCTGGACTCATTTTCAAAGTCGAGCTGGAGATCCCGGCCGCCAATTGAACTTTCCGCAGATGAGTAGATGTCAGAGATGTCTTTACTGAGTAACGCAACAGTTGCAGCCCGGCGGACCTCGCCTTTTGCCGACCTCAAGAAGCTTTGGGACTGCGGTAGGATCTTGACATGTGAAGCATGGAGTTGAGCATGGTCCGGGAGGGTTGCGTTAGCCTCTTGCACTCGCTGTATGATCGAATTGTGGTGTTGCTCAAGACCAGACTCCGTGTCTGTTGGCTCGAACAGTTCCACCAGAAGCGCTGCTTGATCACGTCCGCTACCCACAATCAAAGCTGATCTGACTTCGAGATCATTCGCAATGATGGATTCGGCTTCGGCTGGGCTGAACTTTTCGCCATTAGACAATACGACGATGTCGTCTATTCGTCCGCGATAGGCCCAGAGATTGGGCTTGCTGGGATGCCGCTCATAGAGATCCTTCATCGAATACTCGTCCAGGTCCGGGAAAGTCCAAAAGATCGGTTGATACTTCTGCCAGTCGTGATGTCGCACTATCACAAGTTCGTGTAACTCATCTTGATGCTGTCTGAGTTCGACACCTAGGGATGGGTGGAAATTGTGGTATTGCCATTCATCCTTGCAGACTGGCACGATCTCCGGCATTGTATTTGTTTCAGTCGACCCAAGTAAAGGGTGAACTTTTGTCTTTGCCCAGAGCGCATCGCCTGCAGCTTGTGATAATGGTCCGCCGCCGAAGCTGACGCTCGACCATCGAGATATCTTAGACAACAGACGCTCGTCTTTCACCAGCTCTTCCAAAATCGAAGGCGCAGTGACGCCTGCAACAGCGAGATCGAGGTCCAAGGCGCGCTCAATTGTGCTGACAGAAGGCGGAGCGTCGGGAGGGCCAAAGATAAGGACAGTGCCTTGGTACACTGACCAGCCGAAGAAGTTGACACCTGCAGCATGGAAGGGCGGAAGCGTGACGAAGATCTCTCGGTTGATCCATTTCTGGACGTTCAAGATTCCTTTGGACTCAAGGTGCTGCTGATGGTCGAGAGTTGCGTAGAGCCCGTGGGTGATGTTGATAGCCTTCGGTAAACCCGTAGATCCAGAGGTGTGTAACACAACAAAAGTGTCTGCGAGATTTCTGCTGTACTCGGACCTCCAACCACGACTGCGTTGCGTCATCTTGAGTACTGTCTCTAACGATGGGACTTTTGCATTATGGAGGTCACAACTCGACACGACAGAGTCCAGTACTGCGTTCGCCGAGCCGTCCTCTGGGCGCAAGAGTATGCGGCATCCCGTCTGCTGGACTAAAGAGCAGTGTGCTTCAATGTTGTTCCTGGGTGAAGAGAACAGAGCCTGGCATCTATACGTCAGCGTGCCCGAGCAGAACCATCAGAAGTGTTTACATACTTTGAGGCCGCATTTGCAAGCTGCACATGCGAGAATGAAGTATCGTATGTCGGAGGGGCCAATGTACAGAGCGGTACTGCCTTCAAACCCTTTAGGAATAGATGTCCCAAGGTGCCATGCCAGAGAATCTATCGCTCGAGCAAGGATGGAGAACGTAACGGTTCGATATGCGCCTGACTCGAAATCGTGGGAATTGGTGAAGTATCTCGCCCAGACACGCTCAGGTTGTTCAACCGATAAATCATCGATAGCTTCAGGTATCGTTCGATTGCCGCACTGCATTGTAAATGGAAGATACAGAAAAAGGTCCAAGAAGATTTGTACAAGTCAGCCAAAGCGCATGTGTCATTCAATCATACTTGAGCATGTACAACATGCCAGATCGAGAAGACGTCACCCGTTCCCATGGAGTCGGAATAAAACAAAGCATGTTTCATTGTCCCGGATCTTCCCCCTGCAGAAAGTGAAACCCAGGAACCGGGATAGAGGATCAGCTGGCGCATTTGCCTGGATCGGTAGACCGGCGCACCGACCCGATAGCAGAGAGTGTTATAGGCACGACCGACTTACGTGCCGGATAGATCGACAACAGTCGGTGAATATGCAGAGACAACACTTTGGCATGCGCAATGCAGTCATGCTGCGTATGAGCCACTCCAAGCTTTCTAAGGTCAAATTCCATTCCTCGAACGAACGAACACAAAGATGAACTGTCGATCTCATGTTTGGCTTACCAGAATTCTTGTCGGCACCAAGTGGAAACGTTTGACTGATTACCGGTGTAGGCGACCAGTACTGACTGCGAGTCAGATCTTCTCGGGAATGTCTGAGACTCCGAATCTCCGGTGATCCTGCAGGAGCCGGCAGACGTCTGTGTCGATGCCGGGGCGTTTACATCGAATAGAACTCGCACGGTTGATCTAATCCTGTCACTGAATGCCCGGTGCAGCCAGCATGGTTGATCAGTACTCCTCGGTTGCCTCTCGACGCAATGCTGGTCGTGCATGGAAAGTCCGCCTCGATCGCTCACCGCAGAGCTGTCACCGAGAAGTGCATGAAAACTCTGTTCTCGTCACTCACCGCACATTAGCGATTTTCGTTCCAGGAAAGTGTGTCTGTAGAGGGTAGCCTTGGATAAATAAACCGCACACGCACATCTATACTCACTCGAGTGTCAGCGAAGTCGTCTGCAAACTTCACGGACAGAGACCGTCCCCGAATCCAACACGTCCACCGACTATCACGACTGTGACGATCCTCCCCCCTCCAGCGCAATGATGGGTCTTTGGACGATTCGTGACCTCCAGAAGGAGCTCTACCGCCTCGTGCAGTCCATCTGCTTCTACCTTGAACCAGCAGAGATAGCGGTAGACACCATCAAGTTCGAGCCCGTCAGAAGCGCGTCAGTGAAAGTGGCTATCGAAGCCGGATGGATTGAAGGCCTGGCCGATTGCCGCTCACACACCTCATCGGAGCTTGTCAGACCAGGGCAGTCGGAAGAGTTGTTGGGTAGATAGACCATCCAGATGGAACTCGGATTCTGCCATACTCGAGAGCTGACCAGTATTTCCAGTGCGAGTATTCCGGGTGTTGACTTCCACCAGACTCGTCACCGAAGTCTCGAGACACACGTACATTGCGAATGCGAGGACGAGACTGCTGCTGAAGCCGGGTGTCCAGACTGGAATCGCTACTTGGTCAGTAATGTCAACTCCCGCCCAGCCCACAAATCATCCATCACTGACTTCAACCCGCTGTACAGGTTCGACAACATGGCGCCTGCGTTCATCCACTGCCCGACCTACTTCGCCTCAAACAACTACCAAGAGCCCACTAGTCAAGAAACCGGCCCATACGCCGAGCTCTTCAACTGCGGCTTCTGGGATCGCGTCAACTCGACGCCCAAGCTGAAGCACGAGTTCGACACCTACATGGCGGCGCACAAGAAAGGCGGCTCCTCCCTCGTCGATCTGCTCCCGTACTCGCGGCTCGTGGAAGGGTACAATCCCGCCTCGCCAGTGCTGCTAGTGGACATCGGGGGGAACATCGGACACCAGTGCATCGAGCTCAAGACCCGCTACCCAACCATCCAAGGCGAGATCATCGTGCAAGACCTGCAGTGCGCGGAAGATTTGGGCGTGGCGGGAGTGAGAGGCATGGCGTACAACTTCTTCACCCCACAGCCCATCAAAGGTGAGATGAATCCCCCGGGCCCCCGAAGACTGTCGACGCTAACCCATCAGGTGCTCGATTCTATTACTACAGCGCCATTCTCCACGACTGGCCGGACGCCGAGTGCATCAAGATCCTGCAAGTCGTGGCTGAAGCGATGCGGCCTGGCTACTCCCGACTGCTGATCAACGGCATCATTCTCCGTGAAACACGTCCGACGTACTTCGAAGCCTGCAAGGACATGGGTATGATGGCGGCGATGTCGGCGAAGGAAAGGACATTGTCTGCATTGATCGCGCTGGCCGCCGAGGCGGGGCTCCAACATGTTGGGCAATACATCAATCCGAAGGCCGATAATGGTATTGTTGAGTTTGAGAAGAGGAGGCCGATTGGAGATATGAAGGAGGCATTCTGAACTCCCAGTGAAGTGTTTCGATTGACGAGAGTCCATTTCAGACGATTGCAAATGATGGTGAGAGCTTCAACATTGGGTTCGGGTACTGTGACCAAACTTGAGAGCTCGCAAGTGGTCAAAGGCTCTGCCTCGGTGAGGAATGTCGTGAATGAAGACCAGCTTTGAGTAACAGCCATGATAGACGAATGACGAAATCTAAAAACCAATCATGTTCGAGCATGGTCACAAGTACCGACTAGCGGACTTGCATTTAGGGCCGACTTGCCCTAAATTTTGCAACGGGGAACAATTCTCCGAGGGTCACATCCACGACCTTTCGTACCCCTCTCAGAAGCTTGTGGGTCGCCTAGCGTCAAGATCATGTTTTTGACATGATCATCAGCTCGTTGTTGATAATGAATGTCCTTCCGGCCGGGAACCCTCGAAGTTCACAAGCCGCATTCGCAGCTCGAACATCCATGTTCCTTGATCTCTGACTCTTGACCAACAACAAAATGGCCGAAGCAAGCAGTCAGCCCAAACGACTTTCACTCGGAGTCTGCGGTCTTGGCCGCATGGGCAAACAACACGCCATAAATGCGCTGCAAGCTTCTCCACGCATCTCTCTCGTGGCCGTCTGTTCGCCGCTCGATGCGGACCTGAAATGGGCCCGCGACAAGCTAGGTCCCCATGGAGTCCGATCCTACCGGAGCTTTGAGGAGATGTTGTTGGCAAACCACTCGCTCGAAGCGGTTCTCATTTCCAGCGCGACCAAAGTTCACTACGAGCAAGTCATGACCGGAATCGGAAAAGGGCTGCACATCCTGGTCGAGAAGCCACTGGCCATGACCGCAGAGCAGGGCCAGAAGATCGCAGACTTTTCCCGCCAGCCGCAGAACGCGCACCTAAAAATCATGACAGCATTTTCCCGCCGGTTCGACGCCTCATACATGACCGCAAAGGCTGCGATCGGAAACGGTAGGATCGGCGAGCCGGTCGTAGTACGATGCGAGAATCGCGACAAGTACGATCCCTCCGACGGCATGAAGGAGTACCTAAGCGGTAACCCCGGCATTTTCATCGACTCAGCGGTGCACGACATCGACCTTTGCCTCAGCTTCCTAGGAGAAGACGCGGAGCCTAAGTCATGCTACGCCACAGGCAACATCGCAAAGCACAAGCAGCTGGGAGCGATCCAAGACGTGGACAACGCGATCGGAGTCGTCGAATGGCATCCTCGCCAGGCCGGCGGCACGCCACCAATAAGCTACCACTACTGCTCACGGATCATGGCGCACGGCTTCGACAACCCAACCGAGATCATCGGCACGACAGGAGTGTTGAAGATCAATCAGCGCCCGAGGGACAACCTCATCGACATAGCCGATGAGGACGGCATCTCCAACACAGTCATGCCAGACTACTACGGGAGATACGAGCGGGCTTTCGTGACTGAATTGAACGCTTTTGGAGAGTGCGTGTTGGATGGCAAGGCCCTGCCATATGAGCTCACAAGCGCCGTCAAGGGTATGGAGATCGCTCAGGCCTTACAAGATAGTCTCATTTGCGGCCAGAAGATCTGCTTCAGCGAGCGAGGATATGAAGTAAAGGCCCGGATTTGAGAGATTGGTCTTCGAGGTCGACGAATTGTTCCGTGAGATTCGTTTCCGTTAGCGCTGTAGGTATTCGTCGCGGACATTAAGCATAGGCAGGCTCAGTCTATCTGGAAGCTCACATTGGCGTAGATGGGATCCTGCTGTTGCATTCAAAAGATAATTACACGGACTCGAAGGAGCTGAGACGCGTCGCGGGAGTGAATGGGGGACTTTCGGAGGTGTATTTGCGGCGAATGCGCCCCTTTCATTGGCACAACGGTTTAGGGTTAGGGTTGGTGTTACACTTTGCTCAATCTATCTCCACGTCAACCTCGAAAAACTGTACCAACAACATGCTTTCTGATGGTATTGTCTCATCAACCCTTCATCAACCCCTGGGGTCGACTGACACAATAGCCAGGGCTGAGACTGCGCATATTCATCGACCAAACGGCCTGATTGACGAGAGTATTGACAGTTCGTTAATCGACCCGTCCAAAAATTGGTGGGTTATTTCACTTCTCAGCACGCTGAGATGTTGGGAACATGAACATGCGGTCTACAATTTCTAGAGTCCAGTGTCCCGTCCTACAGCTCTGTCCAGCATGGATCTAAACCTATTTTAGCCCACTCATCTGGACCACGTCTTCTTCGTGCGAATAGCGAGTGAGATCGCGCTCCCGCACCCGACCTTCTATCGACAGACCGTCTCCGCCGTCTTCCGACGCCGGCGTCCCAAGATCTTGCAATTCATGTAATTCCTGCTTTTCTCGCGATTGAACACCAGGCTTCAGACCAACAGGCGCAGGACCAGTGTCTTCACCGACGGTGATAGACCTCTTCCGCACAGTGCCCTGCGAATCATCACTGTTTGACGCTTGACTGCCGCCGAGATAGCGACGGAAGAAGACGCGCAGCGCTGGTGCGGAAGCACACATGATTCCCACCTGCAGCTCGAACTGTGCCCATACGAAGAGCATGAAGGCGGATCGGATGACGTCTCGTGAGTTGCTGGTCACTGCGATGGAAGAATTAGCAACAGTGGGCTCAACCTGGGTCCCGTGATGTTATTCTCGCATCACTTACTGATCAGCCAATAAGTGCGCACACCACTGGCAGCAACAACAACAAAGCCTAGACAAAAGATGGCGTTGAGCGCGATTCTCTGACGTTTGGGCACTGCATGATGCCAGGTGATGATGCAGGGAAGGGCTACAGCATAGAGATCGCTGATCGCAGCGCAGACTCCAGCCGTGGTGTTGATGACATTGCTATCCTCGAGGCAAGTGTAATCTGCCGTCAGCGCGTATTTGATGTCGAAAGCCATCCAGTAAGCCTTGGTTGGCCTGCAGTCGACAAGAAGCATGATGCAGAAAGCGACAGTGTACACAATGGTGAAGGCTATCGCGAACCAAACACACCAGTACCACTTCTTGGAGTATGTGCCAGTGACGAGGCGGCGGTAGAAGAACAGGATCGACACCTTGGTACACCCGCTGCAGATCAAGAAGGAGAACTGCGCGAGCCACATGCACAGCACAGCATATGATCGTAGGTCTGGCTTGACGTCCCAAACGTGACGGCCGCCGTTGGCTCGCTGTGTGAAGACAACAGAGACGGTTGTGAACATGAGCGCGGCGATCCAGGCGGGAAAGAGTACACACTGCGATAGTCAGTACATGTCACTCCCGGCAAGGCGTCGACAGCTCACATCATCCAAACCCAATCGACCAGCATGACCTCGACTGCGGAGCCAGAACCGCATAGCTACCATGATGGTGGCAGCACCGAACCAAATGCAAGAATAGATTGGCAGCCATGTCAGTTGATCCGGATTGTCGTAGTTCGCTTTGGGCCATTTGGCAATGACTTCCGGTGTTTGGTCGAGGATGTTGGAAGACAAAACCATGATGGCGTCAAGCTTGTCGAAGAAACGGAGATTGTTCCAGGTAATTGGTACCTGGCGAAGAACTTATGAAGTACAGTAGTGAAGCACCAAGTGGACCATTGCAGGCGCGAAGGAGCAATTGAGGAGCAAAGGGCCCTCAACGCAGATCGCAGATCATCGGTCCGTGAAGTCGACTAGATGATGATGTGCCGCTTCTAAGGTAGCGGCCGCTGGTAGTGTCACATGTCCACAGACTGCGGGAGCTCGTTCTGCTTAGTCTCGCTCACGTGCTTGAATTTGAATGTCGTTCATGGCACAAATATGCCAAGAGGACCGCATTCGAGCCGATGCCTCACTCAGAACACCCTGAAGGCAAGACCTGATCATTTGTCCCTCAGCTGTCACTCTGGCTCTGGAAGAGAGTGTGATAGACGATCGACTACTTCGGTGAATGCCGGCGTGTTCTGTATTCGCCACAAGGTTTGATAGCCCTAGTCGGAAAGTCAATGCTTGTGACGTTCACTCCCCCTCGACTTACCAATCAGATCCTTTGTCGAAAACCCAAAGTACGACCGCCAGCTAATAAGCTTCGCCCAAACTGGACTTCAGGTGCTGATGGCTTAGCCCTAAAGAAAGCTCAGGGGATGTTTGGTAGATCAGGGCGTTCGGTGGGGAACGGGGAAGAACCTCAGAACTGGCCATGGATTTCGGCAGATGAAAATGTCAAGCAGAATTACAGCACTGAGCAGTTCCAGGCAGGGATAGGACAGCTCGCGGTGTTATAGCGCTGCGATGATGCCGATGTATCATCAAAGCGTAAATTTTGGCCTCGACATAAGCTGAACTTTTCTGCGATCGAGAATGTCATGTACTATAGCGCTCGCCCAACTCGAATATCGTCACGTGTATTGGTCGTGTGTGTCAATGTAGGGCATCTCAGGTACGTGCTGGTGACCGGGTAGGTGGCGTTCGAAGCCAGGCCAAGCGCACGAACAGACCGAAAACGGTTTGGAACTGACTCGCTGGCGCTTCGTGAACAATTTGTTAGCCTCGGTCAATAGGTGAAATGTGTTCTACAGGCGGTTCGGTTGGCATCACTGCTTACACATGCACTGCACTCAATGTCCGAACCAGCCCGAAGATTATTGACGAGCATGAGATCGTTGCTGTATCAGTGCCTGTTCATCTGCTCGCCTGAATGCAGTACGGGACGTGGCGATGGATCCGCACCTCTGTCCGCCACAACAAGTCCCACGGTTGAATAGGGGCTGGTTCGCAGAGTGTTGGAATTGATTACAGCAGAATTGCTGGCGGTGTTGGATTTCACCGCAAAAGTTGAGGTCCGATCCTGCAAGGAAGTTTGATGTCTTTTCGGGAATGTGGGGGCTCCAGTCACTTCCGCCGAAGGCACGTGACATGACACTTGTACCTTCCAGATTCGGATGTGTGGGGACCCCGGCTTTTCGATTTGCTTTGCGTAGGTCGTTTCCGATGGGGTGCAACAACATCTGCTTCCCTTCTTCACAACCCGGACTATTCACATACGCTTACCCCGCCAAATGACCGCCTTCGACTACCTGTTCTGTCTATACTAACAGACCGAGTCGGCTGGGTCGGAGCTATACCCAATTGGTGTAACTAAGGAACCGAACCGAAGACGTTTTGGGACACCATCACTACCATGTCGATATATATAATAACAGCAAGACCGTGTCTGACAATGGACGGACCAACACAAGCAATCGACAATGCCTTCATCTCTACTACTGCCAGCGTTCCTCCTGGTTTCATCAGTCATCGCATCCCCTCATGGAGTTTGCAAACAGCAGAGTTCTGATCCATTATTGACGGCTCCGACGCCTACATCAACAGACTCGGCAACATGCTCATCCGTCGTCAGGCCGAGCGCAGCGTACAGCCCATGGTCGTACACGGTTGAAACGACCACACGCTATGCCACCCCGCTCCCCTCTCCCGTGCAGTTGACAGCAACCTACGCACCTCACTTCAGCGACGCTTCTACGCTGTTGCCTGCCAACGCGACCTACACCTCGTACTCTCTGAACAGAAGCGCCACTGCCCTCGAAGACGGAGAGTACGGTCAGGGTGCCTACGCTCGTCTGTGGTCCGCCGTCAGCTACAACCATTCGGTCCCATTCACCGCCACCGCCTCGCCAACTCCCGTGGCTAGCAGTGAGCTTGTCTATCCGCCTGTTTTGTACTCGGCATGTCCGGGATGTGCGGACGCATGTCTCGACTGCTACAAGCTGCCGGAGGACTTCATCTGGGGAGTGTCCAGCAGTGCCTTCCAGATCGAAGGCGGGCTCACTGAGAATGGCAGAGGACCCGCGGCAATGGACGTAATTGGAGCGATCGGCTACGTTGGTCGAGAGCCCGGCGAGGTCGATGCTGAGGTGGCAACCATGTCGTACTACCTGTACAAGCAGGACATTGCCCGACTTGCGGCCATTGGCATTCCATACTTCAGCTTCTCCATCGCCTGGACTCGCATCGTACCCTTTGGTAAAGCAGGAAGTCCCATCAATCAGGCAGGACTGGACCACTACGAAGACGTGATCAAGACCTGCCTTGAGTACGGCGTTAAGCCGATCGTCACGCTCACGCATTTCGACCCACCACTCTACGTGCAGTACAACAGCACCGAATTCGCCGACTCGTTCCTGTACTACTCCCAACAAGTCATGGCACGCTTCGGAGACCGCGTGCAAGACTGGGTGACTTTCAACGAACCCAACGGCAACTTCCAAGGCAACTACCCGTCTGTGCCTCACATTCTTATGGCCCACGCGAAAACTTACCACTGGTACAAAGAAGAACTCGGTGGCACCGGCGACGTCTCGATCAAGTTCGCAAACAACCTTGCGATCCCGCTCGATAACAGCAACCCTCAGGACGTTCGGGCGGCCTTGCGCTACCAGGAGTTCCTCCTCGGCGTCTGGGCAAATGCAATCTTCCTGGGCCAAAACTATCCCGAAGAGGTCATGAACACTACCGACTTGAACTTGACAGCGCTGACCGACGAGGAGGTGGCGTATATCAATGGCACGGCCGATCTCTGGTCGTTCGATCCCTACACCGCCCAGTTTGCAACCAGTCCGCCCGGTGGTATCGACGCTTGTGCCAGCAACTCGAGCCATCCATTGTGGCCAAACTGCGTTGTCAACACCAACGTCCAATCCGACGGCTGGCTGAACGGCCAAGCCAGCATGACCTCCCCGTACATTGCCCCTCAGTATGTCAGACAGCAATTCGGTTACGTTTGGAACACGTTTAACCCCAAAGGTATGTTCCCCTCACCCAACCACAAGGGAATGAACACTGACTTCTACTCCAGCGATCGTTGTCGCGGAATTCGGCTTCCTCCCATACATGGAATACTCCCAAGTAAGCCAAATCTCCAACAAGATCCCACATTTTATCCACTAACACCCCTCCAGCCGATCGATGCCCAACGCTACGACCTCGAACGCTCCCTCTACTACAAGTACTTCCTCAGCGAGATGCTCAAGAGCATCTACGAAGACGGCGTTAACATCGTAGGCGCCTTGGCTTGGACAATCCAGTAAGTTGGCTCAAACACGATACGAATAACGATCCCCGAGCTCGCAGCTGACGGTTGGCCACAGTGACAACAATGAATGGGGCTTGTTCCAGCTGCAGTACGGCATGCAGCTGGTGAACCGCACGAACGGAGAGTTCACGCGGACGTACAAGCGTTCGATGTTCGATTATGTCGACTTCTTCCAGCAGTACGTCGAGGGCGGGAGTAAGGAATAGTAAAAGCGGCGTTCGCAGTGTTTTGAGAAACCTGGAGTAGGATTGAAAAGGAGGGGGCACGCAGACTTTGCCTCCGGAAAGCAGAAACAAACAGCTTCCTTCAAGACAGACAAATCTCCATCGTCCGACTCCAAACTCATAATGAACATCAAGAGAATCATCGTGCACTCTGCCTGGTATCTTTTTGCACCGCCTCGATTGCCTTATAAAAGTTCGGTATCCCGCATGCAAACATACAATGGAAGGACTACATAAGTAGGTCAGCTCACTTAGGCAAGACCTCATCTTTCCACCTCCACCTCCCCTCCGGCACGCCATCATCCCCATCCAGCTCCAACCAACGACCCTTCCTTTCCTCTCCCTCCCACACGAAAGCAGGAATGAGAATAGCCTCCCTCCCATCACCAGCATCAACCGCAACATCATGACTCAACCTCGCGAGCCCACTCTTCTCATAAAACCCCACAGCCTCAAGGTTCGACTCCAGAAACAGCGGCAAATCCTCCTTCACAGCCAGGTCCTCGCCCCAATCGAGCAGCACCCGGCCCACACCCTTACCTTGGGCTTCCGGGTCAATTACAATGAGATGCAAGTGCAAGCAAGGCGGCCGCACGGCCCGCTTCGCGCCCAGGAAAGCCGCCATGAAGCCATCGAGGAATTCGTAGTCCACGCTCCTGTCCGTGACATACCGACACCACAGCTTCTCGGCCTCGATCAGCTTGCCCTCCAGCCAAGTCATCCACGAGCTCTCCGCAGTCCACCTCTTGTACAAAGCCGTGTCCGAGCCTTCGACGGCCCACGAGGCCTGGCCCAGAATCTTTCCCGTCGAGGAATCCTCGGCTACCATTGTGCGCAGATCTGGGGTCGCGAAGCGCTGGCGGATGATGTTGCGCCGCCAGAGATAGTAGTCCGAGGCATGCTCGTGCTGGCGCGGCGCGATGCGTCTGTGCAGGACGGAGCGCGCGTTGGCGGCGTTGGCTAGGTTGGTTAGGGCTGGGATGTCGGGGCGCTGGGCGGGGCGGAGGGTGATGTTATTGTTGGACATTGCTGCTAGAGGGGTGGAAGTTGGTGCTTTTGGGTGGGAGATCACGTTAGGTTGGGCGCATGCCGGCCAGTATATGTGAGTGGCGAATGAATCATCTCTCGCCGTATGACTCTTCGCAGCGTTGTTGCATGGATCTGCGGTGTCTGTATTCGTGCATCCTTGATCCTTGAGCTGGAGAAGTCCAGTTCCCGATGTACTGACGTCTGCGTAGTCGTGCCAGACTTTACGCCTAGCGCACTTCTAACTTGACGTCGATCTTTCTGACTTCACTTCATCTGCCCAAGAACACCAATGGAAATCAATTCTTACACGGAAGAGAGACATCAAATCTCACCAGCGGAAATTCCCGGTGATGTTTCGGCAATGCGTGGTTCTCCGCATATCCTGCCACATGATCACTGACAACGGAATGCCCGTGTCGTTTCAAGCGTGGAATCATTCGGCCAAATCTGGAAGATTGCTGAAGTGAAGCGTGGAATTCACATGCGAGCATCAGTGAGCGCGAGCCATTGCATCATCAGTGTTACGCAAACAAACTGAGCAGATGACCTCTCAACTGTGGCGTCGTGCCTTCGCAATTACCCACCGACTTTCGCTCCCCCGACTGCACTTTTCCTTACCACCACGCTTGCGCTGGTTGGCACTATACTTGTCCCTCTCAGCATTAACGTCAGTAGAGACCACCTCTCTCCACATCACTCTGTGCCGCCACCGGATTGATCGCAAACCCGCTCCGCCGGAATGTCGTTCGAGGGGAGCGCAGCCCCAGAGCAGCAAGAGAGGCTGGAATCAACTACAGGGGGGAACCCCACCCCCCCGGCTGAGATCGCCTCCCTGATGGCGAACGACGATTACGAAGCTACCAGGTCCTGGGATATCGGCGAAGATATGAAGACTGATTTAACGGCGTTGGTCGTACTCGATGACATTCCCATTGAGGTAAGATTTCGGAAGAGCCCCAGACACGGCGTCTCTAGACACAATCACAACATTGAGAGACTAACCAATCCCAGACAATCAACAAGATTCTCCGCGTCAACGACGAAGAGGTGGACACATGTCTGTGGCTTGCCGACGCATATGACACCATCCCAGACTACGATCCCGGGGATCCAGGACCCAAAGGAACACCTCACCCGATCGACAGCGAGTGGCGCTCTCCCTTTGTCGGCTTCAGCGTGGGAGAGGTCGCTGCTTTCATTCGAGATACACCCAGGCCGCCTAAGCCTCTGTCCAGACGCTACTTTGCCGTCTTGCGAAAGGAACAGCACGAGCAGCACAAGCAGGTCCTCATCTACAGAATCCTCCCAAGTGGAGAAAGCGAAGATGGCACCATCGAGCTGCAATCAGTCCCTTGTCCCTCTTACCTGGCGTGCGATTTCTTCACATCGTGGATCCAGAAGAACAAAAGCATTGGACGATGGAACAGAGCGGTGGAGGAGCAGGGACTCTGCTATGGATATGGTGCAATCTGGCCGGACGATGCGGAAAGTACGGACGTCTATGCACTCATTGTCCTTGATGACATTCCAGCAGAGGTATGTGCGCTCTCTTCTATCAAAGACGTGTACATGGGTGGCGAATGAGAGCTGACGCTTTGTAGTCCATCAACAAATTCTTCGCCGACATCATAAAGAAGAACTACGACACCTTCCTCTGGCTCGCCGACGCTTGCGATAGTCTGCCCGACTACCAGCCCAACGAAAGACAATTTAGCACTGAGGGCATGTACCCTGTCGACGCCAGCTGGCGATCACCCTTTGCAGGCAAGTCACTCGAGTATGCTGCCAACTTCATCCGCAACACTCCCAAGCCTCCCAAACCGCTGTGCAAAACATTCTTTGCTATGATGGAAAAAGAACTCTGACTACTTGTCTGCAAGATCCTTCCAAAGGGTGGCGGGCTTGACCAAGACTGGAACGAGGAACACGGCGACGAGAGTTTCAGACAACATGGCAGATCACTCACGTGCAAGATCACCTCGTACAGGAGCTGGAAGGCAGGCGAAGACCCAGGTGAGCCCGTGGACGAGGGCAAATTTGAGGTACAGTGGATCAAGTATGATGCTGGTGAAGTGGACACTTTCTTCCGTGCGTTTGAGCGGTGTGACTGGTGGGAGTTCGGCTGACGGCTTCATGCGAGGTATGAGAGCTTTTCGGGTATAAAAGCTTGATCGGCCAGAGCGTGTTCAGTCCAGTGCACTCAACAAAGCAGCTGATATCCCGTGATGATCGCTCCCGCGTCACCTCTCAATAATCTGATATATCGAGACAGATCGTTCGTTGTTGAGTCTCTGCCTTCTATGCTATTTCGTGCTCATTTGCATGATCATCCGTCCAGTTGACCAGCTAAATATCAGGTTGAACCGAACTCCATTTCACATTGGAGTTAAAGAGGTCAGTGCCAGTTGCATAAAGTCCACTACTGCCCCTGGCCGAAGAAACTAATTTCCAGAGGAAACATTTCGGACTGGCATTGCGCTTACAATATAGCAGCATTAGCTGTACATGGAGTTAGTCATCGATCTTTTCCCGTCCATTAAAGTCCTTACTTGCTTTCGAAGGTTGACATCCTCCTCCTTGTTCATGTCGAAGTTGTCGAAGTTGAATGTCACAATGTATGTGTCATCCTCGTCCGGATCCTCGCATTCCTTGAGGCCAGTTTTCTTGTTAATAGGCGCCTGACGTAGATGTGCCAAAGGCCTATCACTTGTGATCAACTTCTTACTCTCATACGAACCCTTCGGTTTGTATGGACCCCGACATCTTCTGAAATCCATCACCTGGTTAGATCCGGCGACGTTGTTTTTATTGTCCATGCATCTCAAAGATACCTGAATAAGTGGTGATTGGTTGTTAAATGGTCCAGTTTTCATGGTCCTCATTGGCCATTCGTCCGTCTGAATGCTCATCTTCTCTGTCATCTCTGGATTGTTGAGATCATCCAATCAATGATCAATGAACATTTGCGCGAACGGACGAGCAAGACAAGGTGTAGCCCAGCCCGTCGAGACTCCAGAATTGTAGCGGTTCCTGCCAGCCTCTGGGGTGTCGTTGGTATCTTCCTGTGAACCATTCCTGTATACGACTTGTTGCTTATTTCCGCCGGCGCGTTGGAGACAGTTCTGAAAATAGGCGGCGTTCTTGCAGACCATGGGCGCTGCCTTGCAATCCATCTGGAGCGTGCCCCTGAACACACCATGCTTGACCAACACGTTCGTACGTCTGACCAAAGTGCTGTTTTCTGTCAATCCCACTGGAACATGCAAGCCCCAGGAGGCGCTGTCCTCGTTCTTAGAGCGGTCGTTTGCGTCGATGGGTTGCACATCGTCGACGTTCTCGTTCGTGGTCTTAGGAAGGATGTTGTCTGGCGCGATCTCGTTGTGCTGGGGCAACCCGTAAGTGATGGAGAGTGGGATGATGGAAGAAGCCGTGGATGCGGCCGAGGATGGGGACAGAGTCTCTGCAGACCAGATCTTGTCGTAAGGGACGAAGACGATTCCGCAAAGGCCTGCAATGAGCAGCATGCTGAGCAGAAGTCGATTCATCTTGCGGTCTGTCGCTACGGTTGTGAACAGTGGTTGTATGAGATGATGGAAGAAAGTAGTTATGGGAAGTGGTTGGTTGTGTAGTCAAGCTGAGATGTTGAAAGGGGTCGAGCGGACAAGAGATATAGCTGAGGTCCCGGGCAATCATTTTACTGAGGCTTGTGACTGATCATAGTCAGTGAGGTTAATTCAAAGCTTGTGACCTATATGCGAACTCTTTCAGAAGCGGATGGCGTTACACATGTCTTTTCCCGGCTGCCACATGCCGGACACAGCCATCACCGTTCATTCGAAACGATCATGTGGACGACTTGATCATCACAAGCTCATGCGTCGATACTCAAGTGTCTGTCACGGATCGACCTTCAGCTATATCCTTCTCTGCATCCCCCTACACAACTCAACACCTTTCCCCTTTAACCCAGTACCTCATCCTCACACCTTCTTTGCATACCAACGACAACAGTCTTACCAGAGGCTCCAGCACACCATCATGAGGGCCCTGTACTCTTTGGTCGTCATCGCCATCGCCATGCTATACGGGAACATGGGCGCAAGTCATCCCTGGGGGTCGAGTGTGCATTGACGCTACTCACAACTCCAAAACTGGATCGATTACTACCCAAGGTCTGCTGAGCCTTTGCGACGATACCACCCACAACAGGGCATCGAACCAGATCATGCAGACATCTTCAGCTACGATTGATGTTAATGCGATCACTACGAACTCCAGCACTTTAGAGCCTTCTAGCAACATCTCTCCAGGAACGGAGGTCCCTGTTTCGAGCTTGAATCTGACGAGCTCAATTGGAATGATTTCTGCTACCACTACAACTCATATTCCCCCAACAACTAGCGAGACTTCAAGCGGACCAGGCAACTTGTTGACCAACCTGGTCAGCAGCTCTTCTCTGTCGGAGACCTTCTCGAGGACTTCGGGCGCCTCTCCCACGGTCTCGGTTCTAGTATCGTCAAATACCACATCGGCTAGATCGGATGAGAGCTCTCTAACGATGAACTTGACGTCGACTGTCTCTGTGAACGGCATTACATCTATTACAATAAGCGTCGTTCCATCATCTTCGAAGCCGGTTGTATCGGCCGCATCATTGAGATCAAACGCACCAACGTCGCTGTCCTTGAAGGCAGTGGAGACATCACCCACTGTAAAGAACTCCAGCGCACTTCCCTCCAAGCCCATCCCAATACCTGTGCAACCCACCACCACTGGCAGCAACAGCTCAATTACACGAAGCTTTGTTCCGAATGATTCGAGCACTGGGCTGTTGCCATCACCATCGCCAACTACTGCCAATTTGACGCTGTCGAAAGTTGATTCTGTATCCTCGAGCTCAATCCCCGCGAACTCCACCATCGCTGGGAACAAGACTCCAGATGCACAAGGTCTCTCTCCGAAGACTCTGAGCAATGGGTCGCCGACTTCAACACCCCTTACCTTGTCCAACATCACGTCGTCGGATATGCAATCCGTGTTTCCAAATACAACGCTCACACACCTCTCTGTCACCAGAAGCAACAGTTCTATCACCCGAAGCCCCACTACAACTGTTTCAGGCGATGGACTCTCGAAGTCTTCAGTATCCGTTCTGACCACCTTTACGCACCTGGCAGTGAACTCGTCGTCTTCAAATTCAACGACCAGTCGTGTCACCCTCAGTCGGAACTCAACCTTGGTTAGTTACACAAACCTCCATTACGGAGTCTTCTAATGAAATATCCAGAAACTCTTCGTCTTCAGTTGTGTCTACTTCAGACCGATTTCCAAATGGAAGCCCGTCTCTGACATCGGTAAACTCGGACGGAGTGACCCAGAGTCCCTTCTTGGAATCCACAACTGCGGTCTCCTCATCGATATCACGTGAATCTTCTCGACGTTCATCGTCGGACGAATCGGGTCTGAAGCCAAGCTCGGAGGCCTCGAACTCGACCTCGAGGGGACTCCCTTTTACTCACTTTTCTGGCTCGGAATTGTCTACTGCTTGGTTGCCAAAGACTGGAAACTCGATTCTTCCAGGCATGAGCTCGTCCGAAGTTCCTCCAACCTCGCTGCCAAAACAATCAAGACCGAGTCCGGTTCCAGGATTCCCGCCTTCGACGACCAAGTCTCCTATCACTCTCATGTTCGGCCCGGGAACTTCTACAGGATCTTTTGACACCGAGACTCCGATTCACCCGCACCTTGATTCGTCCACAGCCTCGCCCGGCTCACTACCAAGATGCCCAGAGCCAAGTTCATTCGGCGGTATAGCGATACTAACGACGACTTTTCTTTTTGACTGTACGTCGGCCACATTTCCTCTCGGGAGACCGGCACCGACAATCACAACACCCATCTGGCCATTCTTCTCCACAGACTCTGGCAATGTTGTCACCAAGATGCCAACTGGTTGGAGCACCGAGCTCATCAAAGGCAGTAAAATCACCGCCAACACGTGGACCACCACCACCACGACCGAGAACGGCGAGCGCAAAGAGATCATCTTGCCTCTTATCTGGTGCTCTGACTGCGGCGGCGGATCGATTATGATCTGGATCCCCAAATTTCCAGACTGGATCAAGATTGACATCAACGTTCTGCCCAAGATCTCCTTCAAGATTCCTGGGATACCTACCTTCCACTTCCCATGTATACTGATACCTGTGCTCCACCCCTGCTCCAGTCCTCCTGGGGGTGACAAAGACGGAAAGAAGAATAAAGACGACAAGCCTGAGCCTTCCAACTCGCCCACAAAATCCAGCACTACAGAAAGCAAATCGACCAGCAACACGGAGAGCAGCTCATCTTCCACTGAGTCCTGCTCATCTGGTAAAATGACCGCTCAGAGTTGCGGACGGACTTGCTTGGATTACTCAGCTTCTTCGGGTACATAAACGGTCAGCACGCAGAGCTGCTATACTACGACATGTGTGACAATCACAGGCTTTAGCGTCGAAGATACAATTATCACGTCGACCACTACTAGCTCTGGAGAGGCATGTTCGATGCAAACAATGGAACCTTACAACTTTGCTACAAGCTTCAGTCCAGCCGGCGTCCCCGTTCCAAGATGGGTACTCGATCAAAGGTTCAACGTGGGATTCGCAAGCAATACGACTGGCTACGACGACGCTGATGACTCTGAATTTGATTCGGACAACTGGGATGACGACGACAGCGATGAAAACATCAGCTCTACTAACACGAGCATGATCGTTGCCTCGTCTCCTTCTACCCCTTCGTCGGCAAGCGCAACAACTACTTGGGGTTCATTCTTCACGTTCAGCCCGATCACCCCGTCTACCGGGTTCACTCTTTCAATAAGGCCCTCTACAGCAAGCCCGAAAACCTCCCCAGCCTTGACGTCTTTCCCGACAATCGGTATAACACTCCACTCGCACAAGAGTAAGACTCCCGTCGTAACTACCTCCTGGAATGATTGCGAGCTCGACGCATGCCACGAGCGTGGGCATAACCCGGAAGAATGTACCTCGGCGATGAAACGCTGCAGTCTGTACTCGACAGTGAACTGGGAAACAGCGACCGCTCCAGGCACTCCCAGCTCAGCTACAAATGAGTGTCTGAGGTTCAAAGGTGTCGATTGTTCGAGTTTCGACGATGTAGCGGTGTCCGTGGCAGGTGTCCTCAATCAGAAACGATGTGCAACCGGGACAACCACTCCCACCTCAATTCCTGATGCGTGCAAAAGCTTTCACGGTGTGGACTGTTCGAAGTTCGATGATGCAGCATCGTCCGCGTCATGCGTCTTCAATCAACAAAAGTGCGCCACTATGACATCGGCTCCCAGCACTCGCACCTCAGATCCCAACGAGTGTGACAAGTACCGCAGTGTGACCTGTGACGCAATCACTTTTCCACAGATGTCCGCGGAATGCGTCGAGAACCAGAAGAAATGCGCAGACAGTCCGGACACCAATACGTTCACTCGGGCTACTGGTACGTGCAAAAAGTGGTACACCATAGACTGCGCGACTGTCAGCAATACAAGGATGTCCGCGGAGTGCGAAGAGAACCACGATTCATGCTCGGCTAGGGTACATGTTGCGAAGCCCACTCGTTAGGTGTGCCGGGTTGGCAAGCGATGCGAGTACTAAGGCTCCGGAACTTTCCCTTTTCTACATTTCTATGGACGGGGCGTGATATCAATGTAGCATGAATAGCAGACAGAGAAATGAAATCGATTGACTGAAATGTATTCCCACAGATGTTCTTGTATCCCAAACCACAAACTATAGAATCCATGTTTCTCGATGGCTATCAACAGCAGAATCCGGTCGGAGCCGTAAGGTACTACCATACAGATCGATGTTGGCCACTGAGATAATACCCCCAAGCTACAACGAGGTTTGGAATATCTCAATGGTAGCACATGAATGATTCCAGTTCAACTTCTATAGTACCACCTCGATGCTCGATAGCGACCTCTTCAATACTGTCTTCAAACTATGCTGGGATTTGGAATATCTCAGTGGTAGCAGATGAATGAATCGAGTCCAACTCTTACGGTATCGCCTTAACGATTGGTAGTCACCCTCGAGATCTTGGTTTCGATCCGCCGTTGGAAACGACGCATCTTAATGGCAATAATCGATAGCATCCAGTCGGAGCCCTAAGGTACTACCTCAACGAACCATGGGCGCCGCTGAGATCGTGTCTTTGAACTACATTGAGAAACAGAGTATCTCGATGGCAATAATCGACAAGATGTAGTCGGGGGTCTACAATTCCACCTTGAAGATCAATGATTATCGCTGAGATGATTCCTACGAACTGTACTTAGAAACGAGGCATCTCGATGGTAAGGAATAGCAGAAGCAGGTCGGAGTCTGAAGGTATTACTCTGAAGATCGATAGTCACCTCTGAGATACTGTCTTCAGACAGCCCTCGGAAACCATACGTCTCAGGGGTAAGAAACGATAGAGTCCGGTCGGAGTCCGAAGTAACCACCTCGAGGAGCAATCATTGCCAGCGAAATGCCTTGCTCAGAAACGATTCATCTCACTGACAAAGAACCGCACAATCCGGTCGGAGGGGGAAGGTACCACCTTGAAGAATGACAATCGCCAACGCGACATTGCGTTCGGAAACCATCCATCTCATTGGCAACGAACCTCACAATCCGGTCGGAATAGAAAAGTACCACCTTAAAGGGTGCTAGTTGCTAGCGAGACATTGCGCTTAGAAAAGACCCATCCCAATGGCAACGAACTGCATAAAGCCGTCTGAGTCAGAAGATACTACCTCGAAGAACGACAGTCACCAACGAGACACTGCACCTCAAATCGATCTATCTCAATGGTAACGAGCCGTATAAGCTCTTCGGAACCAGAAGATACCAGCCCAAAGAATGACGATTGCCAGCGAGACGCCGTGCTTAAAAGCGATCCATCTCAATGGCAACCGATTGCATAGTCCCTTGTGGATCAGAAGATACTACCTTGGAGTCCGACAACTACCAGCGGAACACTATCCTTACAAGCGATCCACCTCAATAGTAACGATGTGGAGAATCCCGTTACGGAGTTGAAAGATATTACCATCAAAGTCAACAGGCGCCGCTGATACATTCACCTTGCTCATCCATCCACGCTCCATAGGATAGATACCTTACTCTTCAAATCCACAAATCCAACCACTCTAACGCTCTCTACATCACATCTCTTATCAACTTCTGCCTCCTACCCCTTCAACATCATCTTGCTTGAGGTTTCTCCTCCTGTCCCATCAAAATCATCTTGCTCGAGGTTCTGCCTCCTGCTCTACTACTACGAACTTGCTCGAGATTCTGCCTCCATTTACATCATCTTTCTCGGAATTTTTTCCCTTGTCCTACTATGTAAGACGATCCAATGACAACTTTTTGTTCCATTCTTGCCTGACTTCGTTCTTTCAATAACAAAATAAGCTCTATCGGGCTTACTCTCCGCTCGCACAAGTAGTTTGCGATATCACGTAGCGTGCGTTCAGACGACTGTTACTTTGTGGCCTCATCCATCGCTGACACTAGGTGTCGGGTAAAGGTGCAGGCTTAGCGCATCCTTCGCGTCCCGGATGTGTTCCTGCCGAGGTGGTGGAGACCCTTCAATATACAGCGCGGCGACGTGCCACAAAAGGCTTAGAGACGCCAGACGAGATCACCTCCCACACTCGCTTGTACTCGCCGATGCATCCAGGTCGCAGACGACTTCATACAGAAGCCTTGGCTTCATCAAATGCCGACGGCAAAACGCTCATCATCTTCCACGTTGGTTTGGAGATAGTGGAGTTCCGTCCGCCCCACGCTTGCAGCCATGCAATCGCTTAACAGCGTGTAACACGAGAACGCCGCCGTTGGGAAGTGTGGTCGCACCGGCAAGGCAGGTTGCTTTGCCAGGCGAGGGTTGAGATTCGCTAAAGATGCCGGAGCTCAAAAGGTCCGGGTGTGGTTATGTACCTTTCTCCTCTGGCAAAATTGATTTCATCCTCAACGCCACCGGATGAATGCTGTCTATTTGAGCATTGCACGAGTCTCGCACACACTTTTCGCCCATTATCCAGAAAATTGTCATTAGTTCGCACACTGCTTTCCTCCCATCACATCCAAAAATGGCCCATGAGATGCGGCCTGTCAAAGGCTTCACCGACTCAACGGTACTTGCTGCAAATACCACGTTGCAAGCAGATGACCGCATCCGTGTTGACGACAGCGGTATTGCGACAGGTACCGAAGCTGACGCATGGGACATGGCTCGTCTTGGACGCAAACAGGAGTTACGTCGCAACTTCAAGTCTCTTTCGATACTTGGCCTTGCTTCCACGACTATGTCGACCTGGGTCGCGATGTTACTGAGCAGCGTCTTCTCCTTAATCAATGGAGGACTTGCTGGTACGATCTGGATTTACGTCGCTTCCTGGCTAAGTGTCTTCGCTGTAGCTGCATCGCTCGCTGAGATGAGCTCCATGGCTCCACACTCAGGAGGGCAGTATCGTAAGTGCACAACCATACAGAAGAGCAGACAAATTCTGAACGGCACTTACGGTTGGGCAACAGACTGGGTGTCCGAATTCGGTCCACGTTCGTGTTCAAGCTTTCTAAGCTACATAACCGGTTGGTTGGCGGCTCTGGGGTGGCAAGCCGCCGTAGGCATTACTGGTGAGCGACAGCTCCTTGATATAATAAAAGGTCACTACTAAGGTCACTCTAACATGGTTTTAGTACGTCAGCTTGTACCAACCTTCACTTGAAGTGAATCTTTCATCTGCATTAGATGCGTGACCCAACGATTCGGCGTTCTCAACGGCTGGGTAGAGCCGACTCTACATCAGCCGGAGTACATTCATGCAGAAAGCTGATGATCAATCGACAGACATACGGATCGGCGGTCATCATTTTGTCGATGGTGTCTATCTACCACCCCTCCTACATCCAGCAGAATTGGCACCAGTCGCTGGTCATGATCGCGATCGGGATCCTAGGCACAGTTATGAACACCTACGGCGCCCAACACCTACCGCTCCTCGAAGGCATAGTCCTTGTCTTCCACATCTTCGGCTTCTTCTGTATCATCATTCCGCTTTGGGTGATCGCTCCCAAGGCACCCGCGAGCGAGGTGTTTGGTGGTTTCAACGACTTCGGGGGCTGGGGATCAATCGGAGCAGCATGTTTTGTTGGCACAGTTGCTGCCGCAGGCTCATTCGGTGGCTCAGATGCCGCAAGTCATCTGGCAGAAGAGACCAAAAATGCGTAAGTCTACATCGGTGTGTTGTTCCGTCGCCAAAGGCTAACGTATTGTGAACTAGTGCTACTGCAGTCCGTAAGTCCGTCATTTCATCTATCCTGTTGACGCTCTGCGAGAGCGTCCGAAATACGATGGACCTGCTGCTGCAGCGCTTGTCTTGCCATTCGCATATCCATCGCGCTTAAGCACAACATGTGCACAATTTGTCGCTCTTCCTGGTACAGGGGCTTCCAACTGTTGACTCTCTTACATCATGACCCTGATATCGACTGCTCCAAAGGAATAAAAGGCTAACTCATTCCAGCGCGCATGATCATGTGTAGGTTTCTCTTGCATCAACACCCTTATCGTTGTCCGAGCCTTGTGCTGATTTTCTAGTTACTGTGGTCCTTAACGGTGCAATGGGACTTGTGTTTATCATCACATACGTAAGTCTACATCAGAATTCTGTTCCCTCGCTCAAGGCTAACGTAATGTGAACTAGTGCTACTGCATCACCAACATCGAGGCTGTCGTCATGTCAGAAAGTCCCTACCCATTCATCGAAGTAAGTCGACCAACTCGTTCCTCCACAGTCCCTGCCCACAATCTTGTAGATATGTCGAAAGTTGGCATGGATGCCAAAGTACTCGTTAAGGCAGACTACGCCGACATGCCCAGATCTAACGGTCCCCAAATAGGTCTTCCTGGCTAGCACAGATAGCAGAGCTGCTACCGTTGCAATGTCGACCATTCCCTTGGTCCTCAGCGTCTGCACGTCTCTCAATGCCCTTGCCGCTGGCTCCCGCCAAATTTGGTCTTTGGCTAGAGATCAAGCATTGCCATTTTCTACCTGGTTCCGCAAAGTAAGTCTCATTGGCAGTAACCATTACTTTTTCCACTATGCTTAATCTTTACAGGTCATAACATTGGGAACACCGATCCCACTCAACTCGATTATTGCCTCGCTCTCGATCACCATTCTGCTCGCGTTGATCAACATCGGGTAAGTCCTACTCACCGCCAGACAGTACAAGACCACAGCTGACAAGCATGCACTACCAGATCCTCGGCAGCGCTGAACACCATCATTGGACTTTTGACGGGCGCGCAATCATTCTCCTACCTTCTCTCCATATCCTGGTATGTACTACGTCCTTTTCGCGCATCTATGAACCGAAATGAACCTGCAAGTTCTTGACCATCAGAGCGATTCTCCATCAGCTGACCAGTCCATCTTCTACTAGCATTCTTCTCAAACGTCTGCGCAACGAGTCTCTTCCCCCGTCTCGCTTCTCGCTTGGCAAGGCTGCGATCCCTATCAATGTCTTCGCTATCCTCTACGTTGTAGTGACCGGTATCGCGAGCTTCTTCCCTGCCGTGAACTCGCCCGCGGTGGCCGATATGAACTGGTCATGCGCGATGTTCGGCGGGGTGCTGTTGATCGCTTGCGTGGACTACGCACTCAGGGGACGGAAGCATTATGTAGAGCCAGCCAGACATCTGAACAAGATGTGATAGTGCGATCGGGTTGATGGAATGGAATTGCACAGCTGAGTGGAGGCGTGTAGTAGAGGAGATGAACGCAAGACACTTTTCCAGTGGGATTTCAACTGATCGAGGCACCGGTGATACCATTGTATACAATTTCGCCACTGCACTCGTTACTCATCCATCCTACCTACAACAGCTGTCACCCGCAGCACCAGCATTACGGCAGTAACACGAAACGCTCACATCAACATCCGCAGAAGCCGCGGCCAGATCCAACTGGTTCTTCAAAATCATCGCCTCGTCCGCTTTACCCGCTCGCGTCAACGCCTCATGCAACCCATGCAAGCCCCAGACATTGTTGAGCTTCGCTTTACGCCTAGGATAGTCTTTAGCAAACCCGAGATCCTCACGGAAAGCCCTCTCCGCCTCTTCCACGCGACCCTGCTCAAGCAGCAAGCCCCCCAAAGCGTGCCGCACCGGCTGCATCCACGGCGGAGGGTCGGAGTAAGCGAGATCGTCTTCCCGACGGGCGGCTTCGCGCAGAGTTGTGAAAGCGGTGTCGAAGTCGCCTCTGCGGTATTGCAGCTCACCGGAAAGCATGGCAGAGGCAACGTTAAGGACGTCGTACTCTTTCACCGGGATGCTGTTAAGACGAGTCAAGGGGACGAGTTTGTGTGCGGCTTCGAAGTCTTGCTGTGCGGATTCTGCCTCTTCGATACGGCTTAGGGCGCTGAGAGCGATGCCGCGCGCGTAGAGGTAGACGGCGGTTGTTGAGCAATACAGCTTGCGGTCGGTGGGCAGCTGGAGCTTGAGGATGTCGTGCCAGCGCCCGAAGCGGATGAGCACATGTGCTCTGCTACCAATGTGGGCCTCGACCCAGTCTGCCATGTTGGGGCTCGTGGTGGCGAGTAAGTTTGCGTCGATGATCTGCTCGATCTTTTCGGCTGCTGCGAGGGCGTCGTGGAAGCGTCCGGACATCATCGCCGAGTACAATTTAGCTGAGACATAGTGGACTCTATAGGCGCTGTATAGGACGGATG